>Ga0209636_10003726_pt1 | contig 15561 bp, 14 predicted proteins | sample DeeMarSWOR152_54_FD_187464 | JGI IMG/M metagenome (GOLD analysis project Ga0209636, IMG submission 187464) | Marine sediment microbial communities from White Oak River estuary, North Carolina - WOR-1-52-54 (SPAdes) (version 2) | ecosystem: Environmental > Aquatic > Marine > Intertidal zone >...
ATTCTTATAAGAAATCAATGGAGTAGAGAGACTACGCCCTGAAATACCAGGAAGTTGCAACAAGGAATGACCTTGACATGGTGATGGCTTTCGGTAAAAATATGAATCGGGCAGATTTTCAATCGTCAGCCCGTGAGCTTCTGTAATCTAGAACGAAAGGGGGTGAGATTCAGCGTCACAGTGTGTCGCAGGGCTGGCGACACCCTAATAGCTTCCGTTCTCTAACGGAAAGGAGGGTATCCAATGAGAGGGAAATGGATGATCGTTTATAGCCTTTTTGCCGTGTGCCTCCTGCTTTCGACTGGCATATCCTATGGAGCAGAGCCGCTGGCACGGTATGAGGGCGCCACGGTGACTGTCGTTCTCCACTCAGGCCACTTCGAGGTCCCCTGGCGGGCGCGGGCCGACAGGATTAAGGACATGTTTGGGATCAACCTTGAGGTGGTAGGGATCACGGTCGGTGACCTCTTCGATAAAGAGATGCTCGAGCTCTCTATGCGAACCGGTGCATACGACCTCCTGATGTTCAACCCAGCGTGGATGGGAGAGTTCGCTGACTATCTGATGCCTCTCGACGAGTACATGGACAAGTGGGACCCTGCTTGGGGTGATATCCACCCCGGATTCCAGAAGTGGCAGAATATGTACGGAGGCAAGCGATACTCGATGACCATGGATGGCGACATCCTGATCCTTTACTACCGAAAAGACCTTTTTGAGGACCCAAAGGAGAAGGCAGCCTTCAAGGAGAAGTACGGATACGACCTGGGACCGCCGGAGACCTGGGATCAGGTCATCGACATCGCAGAGTTCTTCCGAAGGGATACGAACGGGGATGGAAAGGTCGATTTTTGGGGGTATGCTGACCAAGGCAAGCGAGGGAGATCTTTCTACTGGTATCTGCTTCGCTACCTCCCCTATAGCTCCCCGGATCCCCACTTCTTTGACACCAGCACGATGAAGCCGCTTATCAATTCCCCCGAGGCGGTAGAAGCCCTTGAGAACTACGTCAAGGCGGTAAAGCTCGCTCCCCCGGGGGTTCTTGGTTGGGAGTGGGACGAGCTCTACAACGCCTTTATGCAGGGAAAGCTTGCGATGAGCATCCATTGGCCGGATGAGGGGAAACGACACGTAGAGCTTGAGAAAGCGGTCCCGGGCGCTATGATGGGATACGCCGTGCCTCCTGGCGTGCGCAAGGACGGGAAGCTCTACCAGCAGAGTTCAACTGCTGGTGGTTGGATCCTCGGGATGGCCAAGGACAGCAAGAACCCAGAGGCAGCCTACATGGTGATGTGGTATATGCTTGGTCCCGAAGTGAGCCTCTCCCTTGTGCTTGATCCTGGCACGGGACAGGATCTGTTCCGCACCTCCCACTTTAATTCTGGGGTCACAAAGGTCATCGCCCCCGAGGATTACCTCAGGGTCTATGAGGAATGCGTAGCCGTCCTCTACCCAGAGCTACGTGTACCAGGTGCGTTCGAGTACTACGACACGTTGGACCTCTATGTACAGAAGGCCCTAACCGGGGAGATGAGCGCAAAAGCGGCTCTGGACGAAGTTTCGAAGAGATGGGAAAAAGTCACAAATCGTCTGGGTAGAGAGAAACAGCTTGAAAAGTACCGAGCGGCCATGGGCGTGAGCCAGTGACGGGCAGGCCCGGGTTGTGGGGAACGCTCATGTGTTCCTTCAGCCGGTTCTAGCGTATTTGCATATCTCGGGAACTGTTTTTCCCTGATGCGCATTTTCGAGGAGGGGGAGGGTTCCGCGCCCTCCGCCTCCTTCTTATGATTCTCTTTGCATGGAAAGCAACGCGGGGTTTAGGGTGTACCGTCTGCTCCTATCTTTCGGATTTAGAGTTGTTCGTGATGCTGTAGCTTTCGAGGGGCCTCCAGGTCGAGGAAGCAAAGAACGCTGTCCAGAAACGCGCTCTACGTGAACAGAGAGCAGCCATGAAGCCATTTCGAAAAGGTTACTGGACGTCAAACCGGCAGTTTACCCTCTTCACCATTTTGCCTGCGGTTGGGATCCTTCTTCTGATCACCGTCTTCCCTACGATATACTCCCTTTGGGTAAGCCTTCAGTCATATTATCTGCCTCGCCCATATGCTTCTGAGTTTGTGGGCGTGGGTAACTACATTGGTGTTCTCACGGATACTCGGTTTTGGGGCTCGATGAAACAGACCGGTCTTCTCATGGTAAGCGCCATTTCTATCGAGTTTGTCCTCGGGCTCGCCATTGCCCTCTTTCTTTACAGTGAATTCAAACGGAGTAAGATCATAACCCCGATTATCCTCCTGCCAATGATGATCGCCCCCGTGATCGTAGGCTACATGTGGCGATTACTCTATCAGGTAGAGGCAGGCCCTATCAACTACCTTATCGGCTTTCTAGGGCTTGGCCCCTACGCGTGGACCTCCAATGTGACTACAGCGGTCCCTTCCATTGTGATCGCCGACGTATGGCAGTGGACGCCTTTCGTAGTGCTTGTTCTCTTGGCTGGCCTGACCTCCCTCCCCCAGGATGTTCTTGAAGCAGCGCAGGTGGACGGGGCCTCAGGGTGGCATCGGTTGATCTACATCATCCTTCCCATGCTTCGAAGGGTTGTGGCCATTGTTCTTCTTCTTCGAGTCCTTGATGTATTCCGGATGTTCGATAAGATCTACGTGATGACACACGGGGGGCCAGGAAGTGCAACAGAGACGGTGGGCTTCTATGCCTATCTCAGTGGATTCAAGTATCTGCAAATTGGTTATGCTGCGGCAATGTCGTTTCTTCTTCTTTTTATGACCGTTTTCATATGCATAACAATCGCCAAGACCATCCACGGTGAGGAATAAGAAGCTGTGAAGAGAGGACTTTTCCAACGAATGAATCTATATCGCAATTTCCTCAGATACCTCATTTTTGCGGCGATCTTTGTGTCCTTTATCTTTCCCATCTACTGGATGATTCTCACGTCCTTCAAGCCAGCAGACGAGGTCATCACCTATCCGCCACTGTTCCACACTTCTCGTCCAACTCTGGATGGCTTTAGGGAGGCCCTTGAGGCAAGAGGGAACGTGGTATTGAAAAACAGCCTGATTATCGCGGCGGCAGTGACCCTTATCTCTGTTGTGGCAGGGTCGTTGGCTGCCTACAGCTTTGCTAGATTCCGAGTGGGAGGGTTTCATCTTCCTTTTTGGATCCTATCAACCCGGATGACACCTGCGGTGGCTGCCATAATCCCGCTCTTCCTTCTCATAAACAAACTGGGTCTTATCGACACACTGGCGGCGGTGATAATCACTCATCTCGTGTTGACCCTTCCTTTTGCCGTTTGGATGCTGAGAGGATTCTTCATGGAGATTCCGATAGAGCTCGAGGAGGCTGCGATGGTTGATGGAGCCTCTCGACTCCACGCCTTCACCCGAGTCGTGCTCCCGATTGCCGCCCCAGGTTTAGCCGTGACTGCTTTTTTCTGCTTCATTTTCTCCTGGAATGAATTCATGTTCGCCCTGATCCTTACCCGAAGGGCAGCGACCACACTTCCTGTGCTGATTTCCGGTATGTATGCTGCCCATGGGGTCCTCTGGTCTACCATGTCCGCACTCGCCGTTCTGGGGATCATCCCGGTGGTCGTTCTTGCCATCATTGCCCAAAGGTATCTCATCCGAGGAATGACGCTTGGTGCAGTCGACTGAGGGAGATGATCGACAGAAGGATCGAAGACAACCCAGGTGCATAAACTAGAGGAAGGTTTTCCTCTGGCAAAAGACAAAATCTGGGAACTGCAATCTGTCGAGAAGGAGCGTGAGATGAAAAAGGCAGAAATCGCTTTTCTTCATGGTGCGAAGGATCTCAGGATTGAAGAGGTCGAGGTATCCGATCCCGCACCGGACCAGGTTTTGGTGAAGGTCAAAGCCTGCGGGATTTGCGGTTCGGATGTGGAGTGCTATGAAGGGAAATCTGCAGAAGGTCGCTATGATATCGCTCCCTACACCCCCGGTCACGAATGGTCTGGTGTTATCGAGGCTGTAGGTCGTGAGGTCACAACGCTGAAGGTGGGTGATAGTGTGACAGGTGACTGCGTAATGGACTGCGGAATTTGTCGGAATTGCAAGGACGGACGGATGCCTTCGGCTTGCCTCAACATGAGAGAAGTCGGCTTTCGCCCGGATTCTCCTGGCGGGATGGGTGAGTATCTCCTCATAGAAGAGCGATTTACCCATAGAATCGGCGATGACTGGTCCTATGAGGAAGGCGCAATGGTTGAGCCCTTTTCGGTGGGCTACTTTGGGATCTGGGGAAACGGCGGGTATATCGATGCGAGTGACATTGCTGTCATATTCGGAGCCGGCATGATTGGTCTCTGTGTCCTGATCGTTGCTAAGACGGCAGAGGCGACAACCATTGTGGTGGAACCCATTAAATTCCGGGCCGAGTTGGCCAAGAAATACGGTGCCGACGTCGTGGTCGACCCCGGAGACGGGTCACTCAAAGAGAGGATCCTGGAACTGACTGGAGGCCGGGGGGGAAGTGTCCTTGTCGAGGCCTCTGGCAATGACAGTGCGATTGCGTCGCTATTCGATGTTGCCGGCCACAGCGCCAGAATTCGACTCATTGGTCACTCGGTTGGGCGGAAGGTGCCGGTTGAGATTGGGCTCACCCTTTGGAAAACGCTATCCATCTCCGGATCGGGTGGTACCAAAACCTTCACGCCCAGAACGATTGCCTTTATGGGGAGAATCAGAAAAACTGTAGATTTTCCGGGACTGATCACACATCGGTATAAGTTTGCTGATTTGCACGACGCGTTCCATAAAGCAGTCACGGATAAGGCGAGGGCACTCAAGGTTATGCTGGAGATCTAGGGAAGAGATAGGTTTCATCCGAATGGCTCCTCTGCTGGGCAAAGCATTCCTTTGACTCTAGGCAACATAAAACGCAGCGTGGCGAACCAGATAGACCGCCTGGGCTTTCGGTTCCACCTACGCCTCTGAACTGCCAAAGGGGGCTGTTTTGCAGGTTTTGCGGGATATAGACTATCAAGGATATCTCTCCTTCGAAGCACTCCCTCTGCCCAACTTCCGCCAAGCAGCAGAAGACGCCATCCATACGGTCAAAAAGATCCTTTCGGGTTTACGCTCACCTTACTCCTCCGGGTGAAGAATGACCTTAATGGCGTTTCCCTGCCGAAGCAATTCAAGCCCTTCATGAACCTTTGACAGAGGGAGTCGATGGGAAACGATGACGTCGAGCGGGAGGACTCCACTCTCGATAATTCTCGCGACCCTCTCAAAGCAGAATCTCCCGATGAAAGACCCGTAAATGGTCAGCTCTTTTCGCGTGATCTCACCGACGCGAATAGCCGGACGGGCGAGTTCGTCATGGCCAAAATGAATAATCTTGCCACTGCTTCGCGCGAGGCTGAGGGTTTGATCAAGCATTGGCCCAACCGCCTCAACAACAATGTCCGCTCCCCTATTCGTTTCACTGGCGACGACTTTTTCGAGATTCTCACTGTTGGGATCAATAACAAGAGATGCCCCACAATTCCGCGCTGCTTTCCGCCTGTACTCTGAGAACTCAGATACGATGATCTTGGCCGCACCGCTGGCTTTGAACAGAGAGGTAAAGAGTAGACCAATTGGTCCTGCTCCTAGGACAACGGCTGTCTCGCCGGGTTGCACCCTCACCTTTTCCGTCGCATTGACTACGCAGGCAAGCGGTTCGGCCAAGGCTGCTAGATGCGGCGGCACTTTTGGATCAATTCGATAGAGATTCTGCTTTGGGACCACGACGTAACTGGTCATCGCACCGTCGGAAAAGATACCGATCGTGCTCGGATGCCATTGTCCTTCCACCAGTATGTAGAGTTCTTCACACAGGTCCGGGTATCCCCGCTTGCATTGTCGGCATCGTCCACATCCGGCGTGCGGATCGACGAGCACAGTATCACCCGGTTTGAAATCCAAAACCTGTCTCCCAACCTCAGCAACCTGGCCGGCAAACTCATGGCCGAGAATCGCCCCTTTCTTTGCGGGATGAGCAGGCGGCACCTGCAAAATATGTAAATCTGTCCCGCAGATACCGACACCAGTCACCTTGATCAGGACATCCGACTCCCTTTCTAGACGCGGTTTAGGACAATCTCTCAGGACTAACTGACCCTCTGCTTCAAATACAGCAGCTAGCATTGATGAATCCCTCCCGTGCACCGAATTGACCCAATTGAAACCAACATCGGAATGCGTCCTCCATCCACTTCAGTCCATCTCTCCGCCCCCCGAGATGTTAGGCGTTGTGCCTGTAATGAACTCTGCCTCATCCGAAGTCAAAAAAATCACAGCGCGTGCAACAGCCAATGGCTGTGCGATACGTGCCAGCGGGGTCGGATCGACAAAGAAACCCTGGAAGAAATCCTCTGGATTTATGCCTTTCAGTTTTGCCGACTGAGCAACACTCTCCTTGGTCAGCTCGGTTTCCACGGGCCCTGGGCAGACGGCGTTGACCGTCACATTCTGTTGCCCAACCTCGAGCGCCGCGGCTTGAATAAAGCCAATCACACCAAGAACCATGTTTTTATCGAAATCAACTCTCAGGTCAGGATTATTTTTGCCAGAATGAGACGAGGGTTGAATGATACGGCATTCCAGACTGCTCTATTCCACAAGGGGTCTGACGATCCTGGTGAACTCCACTGCCTTCTCTTTGATCTCTTCATCCCTCGAGAGGATGTTTATCCCAAAATCAGCTCCCAGTCCTGGATCCACAACCCCAACACTCAGATTGATTGCTCGCCCGAGTATACGATCCATTTGGGGAAGCATATTCTTCCTGTAGGGACGACTCCCATGAGCGTCCACATAGGAAAGTATCTGCTCCATGTTGTTATAAACGTGCCACCCACTCTCAGAAACTGTTCTCGTTCCAAGTGCCTGGGCAACTCTCTGCGCGGTCGCTTTATCTTTGAATAGAACTGTAAGTAAGGTCGCGCACTCTCCGGGATCGTTGATCTTCCTGAATTCCATGTTGCCGGTTCCGCCCTCCAGGATTGCCTCTTTGAACTTTCGCTTTTTCTCTTTAAGAAGTGCCACGATCATGTCGAGTTTTTTTAGCTGCCCTAAGGCAAACGCACCTGTAAGTTCATTCATCCTCAAGTCTATACCGATCAAGGAACGACGCCCGATTTCGACGCCCAACCGCAGAGGCAAATGGCCCTGATCATGGAAACCAAAGGCTCTTTCATAGAGCTCCCGATCGTTTGTGGTAATAAGCCCACCATCTCCTGAATTGATCGTCTTGTTGACATTCAGAGAAAAGGCACCGACATCTCCAATCGAACCCAGCATCCTTCCCCTGTAGCTCCCCCCGAGAGCCTGGCAACAATCCTCAAGGACGGTAAGATTGTAATGCCCGGCAATCTCCAAGATCCTATCCATGTCGCAGGGGTTTCCGAGCATATGGACAGGCATAATGATCCTGGTGCCTTTTGTTATCTTACGCTCGACATCATCAGGGTCCATGGTCAGTGATTCATCAATCTCTGTGAGAACGGGTTTCCCCCCCAGAATAATCACCGAGGAGATGGAGGCGATGAAAGTATAACCAGGAACGAGGATCTCATCTCCCGGACGAATTCCAAGAGCGACAAGTGACGCCATAATCGCGCTTGTTCCACTGTTGGCGGCTAAACAGTACCGAACGCCGACCCTCTCTGCAAACTCGGCCTCCAAACTGATGACCTTCCTTTTAAATCGTGGATCCTCGTCCTGTCCATAGCGGGACAGATATCCGGTCCCCAGGACCTCCCCAACCTCTCTTCTTTCATCATCCCCGACAAGGAAAGCACCTGGCCCAGCCATCAACTTCTCCTTTCATCTAATCTAGTTCTTACCGTAAAAGATTCTCTTGGCTCACTGTTCAGACTTTGTGCCTCCCGCCGTGGCGGGGTCGTTCGAATTGAGCGCTTACGCGCCACTTGTGCCCCAGACTCTCCGCCTGAGGCGGATCAGACAGCGAAAATTTGCCTTCTGAAGGATACTCGCCAAAACGAATGATGTTAGTCGGAAGAAGATGCAATATGCTATATGGACTGGAAAGTTACGGTTCTTATACCAGGTTCCGCAAATGACTGTCAATATAGAAAGGACTGACAAACGAGCCGGGACCGCAACCATTCGTGGCCTGAGGTGAGGTCGATAAAAGTTCCAGAATTCCTGCAATCTTTGACACTTTTGGAGCGCAGTCGAAGTATGGACCAATAAGCAAGAGGGTCCTCACAATCAGAGGTCAATTCACCCTAAACTAGAGATTGCCCGTTCAGGAAATGGAAAACCCCCTTTTGGGTTAATGGGTTGGATGCTGACTTTCCGGACACCCTTCTATTATGCGGAGGGTGAGGAGGCGCCATTCTGTCCTAATTGTTGGGAGAGTGACCATCTGGCTGTTCATCTAACTCGTTATAGAGGAGGAGAGGGAATTGACCATGCCTGTGCGAAATGCTGAACCAGATGGAGATCTGATGGATGCCCTTACCGACAAGGAACATTCTAGAACCAGAAAAACCGAGTTTTCTTAGTATCTAACATTAGCATTCAGATTCGCATTCTGAGGCACTGTGTGCCTCTCAGAGACGAGCTTAGGCCTCAACAAAGCGTAATTAAAATGGGGATTTCAGGAAGCCATTGAGACTCTAGGGAAACAGAGAATTAGCGTTTGGAGTAGCATCCAAAGAACTTCTCCGTAGACAGACAATAAAAACCGGAATTATTTTTCAATGATTCCGGCAAGTTGTCAAAATGGGCTCAGCTGGATTTGAACCAGCGACCTCCTGCGTGTGAAGCAGGCGTTCTCCCCCTGAACTATGAGCCCCAAGCGGATTATTATTACAGTTTTTCAGAAATGTCAATGGGGTTGTCACCGTATTTCCACTCATCTTGACACGCCTTCTGTGTGGGGTATAAGATGACGACCGTGGAAGAGAAAATCCTCAATTGCTTCAGGGAGGGCACCAAAATAAAGGAGCAGTTTGTCAGGGAGAGCCTGGCCTCTCTGGCAGCCGTCATCAAGACTATGGTTCAGGCCCTGGAGAGAGGCAATAAGCTCCTCCTTTTTGGAAACGGCGGAGGCGCCGCAGACGCCCAGCATATTGCTGCCGAGTTCGTTAATCGCATCTCCATGGAACGTCCTCCCCTGCCCGCTATTTCTCTGGTGACCGATGCCTCGGTTCTCACCAGTATTTCCAATGACTACAGCTTCTCCGAAGTTTTTGCAAAGCAAATTAAAGCCCTGGGGAAAGCCGGTGATATTGCCGTCGGAATCAGCACAACCGGAGAATCAGCCAACGTTGTTCGAGCATTCGAAGTGGCCCGGGAGATTGGGATAATCACGGTTGCCCTCACGGGACACAACGGTGGTACGATAGCAGAAATGGCCGATCATACATTGATTGTTCCCTCCAGCAAGACACCTAGGATTCAAGAGGTTCACATTACTATTGGTCATGTAATCTGCGAGATGGTTGAGCATCTCCTTTTCAGGGTACCGGCCGATTAGGATTCGACATGGAGCCCCTTGACCTGTCCCAGATAAAGACCACGTCTCTGCGATGCCAGGGGAGAAAGGTAAAGGTTGATGCATTTGCAAGGCCATTCTGCAATGGCGGCTCTTTTGGAGAATTCTTTCAATCCCTCCCTCGCATTCTCGCCTCTAGCGAACTGAAAGATGCGGTTAACGGGTTTGTCGAAGCACATAGAGAAAACAAGATGACTATTCTGGCCATGGGCGCACATCCTATTAAGGTGGGGCTCAGCCCGATCATTATCCAACTCCTTGAGAAGGGGATCATCAGAGCAGTGGCCATGAATGGTGCTGGCATCATCCACGACCTGGAGATAGCCATGGTTGGGCAAACTTCCGAGGATGTGGAAATGGAACTCGACTCGGGAACCTTCGGCATGGTGGAGGAGACCTCCCAAGTCATCAACACTGCCATTGTCGAAGGGGTAGACTGTGAATTGGGGATTGGCCAATCTGTGGCAAAAAAAATCCTCCAGGATAACTATCCATTCGCCAACATGAGCATTCTTGCTACTGCCGAGAGATTGGGAGTTCCCGTCACAGTTCATGTGGCCATCGGCACGGATATCAACCACATGCATCCCACGGCCGATGGAGCGGCCATCGGCAAGGGAACCCACAGGGACTTCAGGACATTTGCCCGCGTCGTCTCCCAGCTAGAGGGCGGGGTTTACCTCAACCTCGGTTCTGCTGTTGTTTTGCCAGAGGTCTTTCTCAAGGCCTTGACCGTTGCCAGGAATCTCGGGCACAGAGTAGAACACTTTTTGGCCATCAACATGGATTTCATTCGCCATTATCGTCCTACGGTGAACGTTGTGGAGCGACCAACGCGGATGGGGGGCAGAGGCATAACCCTTATTGGCCACCATGAGATCATGCTGCCCCTCCTGGCGGCTGCAATCCTGGAAGGGATTCAGTCGTAGCCCGAGGTCTACAAATCCGAAGATCGCCCTCCAAAGTGACCGATTCAGATTTAGGAACGTAAGAATGAAAAATCGAATCAAAATATGGCTCACTGCTGTCCGACCATTCGCCTATTCTGCCTCTGTTGTGCCCGTTGTGCTCGGAACGGTGCTTGCGTATCGAGAGGGCGCCTTTGACCTGCTCTTCTTTGCTCTTGCCCTTGTCTCGGCGGTTCTCCTCCATACGGGAACCAACCTCGTCAACGACTCCTTCGACTTCATCAGAGGGGTAGATACCCCGACATCATTCGGCTCAAGCAAAATGATCACGAGCCGGATCCTCACCCCCAAGCAGGTCCACAGGGCAGGGATCCTCTGCTTTTCTCTAGCCACCCTCATCGGTCTTTATCTGGTCATCGAAATCGGTGTTACTATTCTGATCCTAGGGATCGTCGGAATTCTTGGAGGTTATTTCTATACAGCCAGGCCGTTTCAATATAAGTACTATGCCCTTGGTGACTTCTTTGTCTTTTTCCTTATGGGGCCTTTGATGGTCTGGGGATCGTATTTCGTACAAACCCGGGCCTACCATCTCTATCCTCTGGTTTTTTCTCTTCCGGTCGGGTTTCTTGTTGCAGCTATCCTGGTATCCAACAATATAAGGGACATTCGGCATGACAGCAGGGTCGGCATCAAAACGGTTTCAACATTTCTTGGATTTGAGCACTCAAAATGGGAATATCTGTTACTGGTTTTGGGGGCGTTTCTCGTCATCCTCATCCTGGTCATTTCCGGACTCGGCTCACCCTTTCTCCTGTTCGCTTTTCTTGCTTTTCCCAGTGCCTACAGGATCATGCGCCACATCATACGGACCCAGGAAGACAAAGCTAATGAGCTGGCAACGGTTGATATGCAGAGTGCTCAGCTCCATCTTCAAGTGGGAGGACTCATGATCATCGGACTGATTTTCTCAGGATTCATAGGATGACCCGATTCTCGTTATGAAAACCCCTTCCAGCGATGTCTGGTTTTTGGCTCTCAGTCTTTTCCTCGCTGCCTTTTTCTGGTACACCATCTTCCTCTTAAGACCCTTAAACTTCTGGGCCGAGATGGCCGGCGCTACGCTCATTTTGGGAGGGCTTGCTGCCCATAAGGTGAGAACAACTCTGGGGCTTGCCAGGCTGTGGACTCTTCGGGCATGGGTCATTGGAATCACCTCGGTGCTGTGTCTCTATTCTCTCTTCTGGCTCGGGGATTCTCTATCGCAATGGTTATTCCCCGTGAGTTCGACCGAGATATCAGCCGTCTATTTTTATCGGGACGAGGCATCTCCTTGGGTTATCCTGTTGCTTCTGCTCTTTGCCATCGGTCCTTGTGAAGAAATCTTCTGGAGGGCGTATGTCCAATCATCGCTGTCGAGATTCTTTGGCAGAAACACAGGGTTTGCTACTGCATCCATCCTTTACGGCCTGGTCCATGTCTGGGCAGAGAACCTGATGCTTCTGCTAGCGGCTCTCACCTGCGGGTTTTTCTGGGGATGGCTTTACCGCAAACAGGGGGAACTCGCCCCTGTTATCATCTCTCATGCCCTGTGGGATGCATTGATTTTTGTAATCCTACCGCTTCGTTGAACCAGTCTCCAGTGAAGGCGGTCGTTTAAGGATTCAACTGGAGGTCGAGCTAGGATGGAAAACGCGAAGCAAGAAATCCGGGCGAAGCGTCCCACCGGGACCAATACGAAACAATTTCGAAATCCTTCTAAGAATCAAAAATGTAACCTATTGATTTTATTGAAAAGCCATTTTTTTGATTCTTACGTGTATAACGCACACCATACCGTGGTGTGAGTCCTTTGCTAACCAGAAATGGTCCAAACCGTTTTTTGAGTTTGATTCATTTGGTATTAGAATCTATTCTGGATTTCGGTATTCGAATTTAGATCCTTCGAATTAGAAGTCTGCCACAACGACGATAGGTTTTCCCGATTCCCTTTGTAAGACCATGAAAATGGCGGAGCATTCTCGGGGGATTTATTGAAACGTCTCGCAGCGATCGACATTGGAACGAATACTATTCTTCTCCTGGTGGCCGACATTGGTGAAGACGGAAAGATCTTTCCCCTTCGAGATATGGAACGAACCACACGCCTTGGATGGGGGCTTGTCGAAACTGGGCGCCTCCATCCTGAATCTATGGAAAAGAGTCTTCAGGTCATCAAGCACTACCTGAGTGTTTGCAGAAGGATGGAAGTGGAACGGGTCCTCATGGTCGGGACTAACGCCTTACGAACGGCCACCAACAGCGATGATTTTGTGAATTCGGTCCACCGCTGTTCCAAACTGAGGGTCCAGATTATCTCCGGCGAGGAAGAGGCGACGCTCTCCTATCTGGCCGTAGAGGGGGAGATGGGTCAGGGGTCTGCCATTCTTGTCTTAGACATCGGGGGCGGTAGCGTAGAGTTGATCGTGGGGAAAAGTGGACAGATTTCCGATTTCTACAGTCTTGATATCGGAGCACTGGGACTGACCGAGCGTTTTCTCAAATCTGATCCAGTGGTGGAGGGAGAGTTTAGGCAGATGGCGGATCATATTTCCCAAAAGCTGTGTTCGGTGGCCATCAAGCCTCCAAAACAAGTGGTAGGTCTCGGAGGAACGATTACTACTATTTCAGCGGTCCAGAGGGGCAAGAACCGCTTTGATCCGTCACTCCTTCACGGCTCCCTCCTATCTCATGAAGATGTTAACCAGCAGGTTTTGCTCTACAAGAGGATGAGCCAGAATCAGAGGTGCTGTATCCCGGGTCTTCCGAGAGAGCGAGCCGATGTTATCCTGGCGGGAGCTGCCATCCTCTTGGGAGTGATGAACATCCTCGGGTTTAGGCGTCTTATTGTAAGCTGCCGCGGCCTTCGGTATGGCCTCATCCACGCGTCTGCCAGCGGGCAGTGTATTGAAAAAGGCGGAAAATCGTGCTAAATATTGTTTAGTTATTCTGGGTTGATGTCATATCCCTTCGTAGAGGAGAGGCCAGTTTGAGTCCTTTTTACCGTAATCTTGCCTTCTGGCTCGTCATCTGCCTGATAATGGTCCTGCTATTTCAACTGGTCAAAGGGCCTGGGGTCAAGAGAGAACAGGAGATTGACTTTTCCAGCTTCCTCCAATCCGTAGAGAATGGAAGGGTGACCAGGGTCAGCATCCAAGGAAACAACATCTCGGGTGAGTATGACCAGGGCACACGATTTAGAACCTATGCTCCCGATTATCCGGATCTGGTTAAGATCTTGCGAGATGCTGGCGTTCGAATCGAAGCAAAGCCGAAGGCTGAGTCCCCTCTTTGGCAATCGGTCCTGATCTCGTGGTTCCCGATGATCCTCCTCATCGCGGTCTGGATCTTTTTCATGCGCCAGGTCCAGGTGGGAGGGGGCAAGGCTCTGGCCTTCGGAAAGAGCCGCGCTAGGATTCTCAATAAGGAGCAGAACCGTGTCACGTTTGAGGACGTGGCCGGTATTGACGAGGCCAAAGAGGAACTCAAGGAGATCATAGATTTTCTCAGGGACCCCAAGAAATTCACTAAGTTGGGAGGTCGTATCCCTAAGGGCGTACTCTTAGTTGGGGCGCCGGGGACTGGGAAAACCCTCCTAGCAAGGGCGATTGCCGGCGAGGCTGACGTGCCATTCTTCAGTATCAGCGGATCTGATTTTGTCGAGATGTTTGTTGGGGTCGGAGCCTCGCGCGTTCGCGATCTGTTTGTCCAAGGAAAGAAAAATGCGCCCTGCCTCATCTTCATCGACGAGATCGATGCAGTGGGACGACACCGGGGTGCAGGACTTGGGGGCGGACACGATGAAAGGGAACAAACTCTGAATCAGTTGCTTGTCGAGATGGATGGGTTCGAGTCCAATGAGGGAGTGATTCTCATTTCCGCCACGAACCGTCCCGACGTGCTTGATCCAGCCCTTCTCCGTCCTGGAAGGTTTGATCGTCAGGTGGTAGTGCCAATTCCTGACATAAAGGGCAGGGAAGCAATTCTCCGGGTTCATACCAGGAAAACCCCCGCAGCAAAGGATGTGAAACTCGAGGTTCTTGCCCGTGGAACGCCGGGGTTCACGGGTGCTGATCTTGAGAACATGGTCAACGAGGCTGCCCTTCTGGCGGCTCGATACGCGAAGTCAAAAATCGAGATGAGAGACTTCGAGGAGGCCAAAGACAAAGTCCTCATGGGGACTGAACGGAAGAGTATGCTCATTACCGAAGAGGAAAAGAGAAACACCGCATACCACGAGGCAGGGCATGCCCTTGTGGCCATGTTGACACCTGGGACAGACCCCATTCACAAGGTCACGATTATCCCGAGAGGAAGGTCTCTTGGCCTTACCCAGCAACTCCCCGAGGATGACAGATATAACTATTCCAGAGACTACCTCATCAAAAAAATCTCCATTCTTCTGGGCGGGAGAGTGGCTGAAGAGTTGGTGCTGAATCAGCAGAGCACAGGGGCTAAGCAGGACATTGAACAGTCCACCGACCTAGCCAGAAAGATGGTATGTGAATGGGGAATGAGTGAAAAGATGGGGCCTTTGACGTTCGGACAGAAAGAGGAACAGATCTTCCTCGGAAGGGAGATATCCCAGCACAGAGATTACAGCGAAAAAACCGCTCAGGAGATTGACACGGAAGTCAAAAACATAATCTCCGAGTGTTTCGAGAGGGCGAGGGACATCCTCAAAGAGAATACGGGCCTCCTCCACAAGGTGGCAACCACGCTGCTGGAAAAGGAGGTTCTTGATAGCCATCAGATCCAACTTCTTATCAAAGAGAACTCTGCCCAGGCGTAGATCAACGGTTTGAGACCCGGTTGGGCAGATGCCTACCGCCTACTCTCAATTCAAGAAATCACTGATCGAGGGACCGACTGTGTGAATCCCAAAAGGCATGCACGGTTGGTGGTCCAGGATGTGGAGGGGACAATGTTTTCTATCAGACCAATCTCAGCTCATACACTTAGAGAAGCGGCTAATGAGTTGGAAAAAATGGGATTCCCTCACGCTGAGGCCGACGAACTGGCAGCTGCGACAATGTGTCTTCACCTCAAGCTCGAGGGA
>Ga0209636_10003727_pt1 | contig 15558 bp, 19 predicted proteins | sample DeeMarSWOR152_54_FD_187464 | JGI IMG/M metagenome (GOLD analysis project Ga0209636, IMG submission 187464) | Marine sediment microbial communities from White Oak River estuary, North Carolina - WOR-1-52-54 (SPAdes) (version 2) | ecosystem: Environmental > Aquatic > Marine > Intertidal zone >...
TTATTTTGCCGTGACTGGGATGTTCCTCAGTTAATTTTTCCCGCCACGACTTCTTGTTCTTTTTCTTGCTCATGAATTTATCTTTTCACCTCGCTTTAAAATCCTTTCTGTAACAGTCTATACTGCCAGGGGTTCTCATTAGTGTGCCAGCGGATTACTACTACTTGAGTGGAAATGTATTTAACACTGGATGGAGAGAGTATCCTGGTGTACTGAATGGATATTGGTGATATAGTTGGAGTGCTGAACCCCTTTGATGCAGTTCACAGTATCATTTTGTTCGGCTCTTCTGTAAAAGGAGAAGCCACCGAAGAGAGTGATACTGATATTTGCATTATTGAAGAACCTGATTACACTCTCACGTTAAAGGATAAACTAAGAATAATGAGGGATTTGCCAGAGAAAGTTGATCTCTCTTTTTTCCATGATTTGCCGCTTAATGTACGGCAGAGAGTACTACAGGAAGGTGAAATCATTTATACCAAAGATGAATATTACGTTTATACACTGATAAAAGAAACTGATTTTGAAATGTCGAAATACAGCAAAATGCAGGAAGAATACCACAAAGAAGTAATGAAGAGAGTGGAAAGAAGACTTGCAGAGGGATAGTGAGTCTATCTACAAATAGATATTACGCATTTCTTCTTCGAATATATCGTACAATCCCCAGCAAAAAATTGATTCTGGGCACTTTTCTCATATACTGCTTGTATTCATCACCGAACTTTTCAATGCATCGCTGCTCTTCCTTCAGCAAATCTAAATACCCGAACCCCATGGATACAGCACCCACAACCAGTACTAACCAGTGTTGGGAAACCAGCATCAATCCCATATTGATCAGTACCCAGGCCACTCCATTTTGAGGATGCCGGGCAATAGCATAAATCCCTGTATCCACCAGAGTTGTGGTATGAAGGTAGGATTTTCCCTTGGGAACTTTACCCTTCCGGCGAAAGGTGATAATAGGCATTAACCCAAAGAATCCGGCAGTCCACAAAATAATCCATCCTGTATTGGCCAGCACTGACCAATCTTTATAATTGTAAAAAAAACAAGTTAATACAATCTGTAGCAAGAGTAAAATGCTGCCTATCGATACCAGTAAATAGGGATGCACCTCATAAAAGAATTTTCTCCATTGTTTCATGTATTTCCCTCCTATTTGCTTGTTTTCCAGTTCTTCACCAGGACAGCCAAAGCGTACACTCCTGACCAGAATAGAATACAGTCCTCATACAGATCGAGAGCGCCCAAACACTTTCCAAAGGCAGGCAGTGCCCACACTAAGAGAACGGCATACACTTTTTTGTCCACTCTAGGGACAGCAGCAGCTAAGAGAGCCAGCGCAAACACTGTGGTGGGGCAGGGCATGGTCCCGAATGTGCACGCTTGTGGATAGATGTGACCTATGGCATACCCAATGATAGGATACAGGAACGCACATAAAATGAGTAATGCTGTTACATACTTCTGCCAGGGCGCTTCAGGGGCTTTGAACTGAATCTTTCCAGCTTTTATATCCCAGGCAAACAGAACTGCTGCCAGAACAAATAAAGGAGCTCCCAGCACTGTACCGGAGAGTTCTCTTCCATAAATGAGGAAGAACACCACTGCATTCCAGCCACACACAAAAGAAAGGTAACCCTTCATCAGCTTGTTGGTTCTCTCAGGATTAGTTAATAAAAAGTAGGTTAGTATCACTGCTGCAGCCAGAAAAACGATTTGTAAGGGAAAAACAGCTTCATTGTACTGTCCAACCTGGTTCCACCATGAGTGTGTATCCATTTTTTTCCTCCTGTAACGAGTATTATGGGGGTCTCAAAAGAGAGTATAAAAAGCTTTCTGTTGGCAAAAATCTTTCATCACTGAATGTTTACCATGTACACTATTATATTAGCCTTAAAACAGAATTTCAAAAGATATACTTTGCTGAACTTAGAATGTATTTCCCTACAGCTTATATCTGAATTGAATTCAGGGGATCTGTAACCTTTTGTTGAAGGAATGTTTAAATATTTCCTTTTGTACCTTTCAGCATGCGGAGAATCATCATAGAAATGAACCCTAGTGTTGCATCCAAATTTGTACAGAAATCCTTTTTTGAAACACTGGAGTATATTGAAGGAAAAGCACTGCTCAGGTTTGATCTTAGAAAAGGAGTCAAGATAGGAATATGTGACATAAAAATGAAGGACGGATTCACCTTAGAGGATTTAACAGCACCTGAGGGATTTGAAATACTAAACATTTTGCAGGAAAATAACAGTATATATACCTGTTTGATCAAATTAGAGTACAAAAAGAGTTTGATGAAAGTTTTGAAGCTGTTTCGTGTTGAAAACATTATTTATGATTTGCCATTCATTGTTTCAGAACAAAAGGTGGTGTTTGCCTTTATTGCAGAGAGTGAACCCCTTAAGAAACTACTAAGTGTTATTAAGCCTTTAGGATTTATCAAGAATATCTCTTTTCAAAAAGTTTCTTCACCTGAGTACAGTGCATTATCCTGTTTGACTGAACGGCAGAAACAGATTATTTTAGCTGCAAAAAAGAATGGGTACTACGAGTATCCGCGGAAGATTTCTGCAGAAGAACTCTCAGAAAGATTGGGAATCAGTAAAGCAACCGCCATTGAACATTTGAGAAAGGCTGAGAATCGTATTATCTCATACATTACGGCTGGATATTAGTAATGGGCTTTTATGTGGACTACCTCATTTATGGATTTCCTTCACATAACTTCACCCTCGAAGTCATGAATGTAAAAAATCACAGTGCTCAGTACACCATCACTGTCCATGATTGTGATGGCAGCCAGAGTTGGCAGGGTGTCCGTTCCTTGGCCCCCTATCAGACAGAGCGCATCAATATAGATCATGTCCTTCCACCAGAAAAAAGGAGGGAAGGACTTATCATTGTTGAACCTACCGAATTCAACAAAAATGAATATCCATTATGCTGAAAATGTGATAAATGTACGAAGAAGGAATTTCGTAATTCTTTGCTATTTTCTATTTTCTATTTTATTTTATTATTGTGGAGATCACAGAATGGGTTTTTATGATGCCGTTTTGCACAGGAGAAAAGCATCCCATCCCTTAACTTGTACGGACCTTACTGTGACAGTACTATTGTGCAGGTGCAGATGGACAACTATAAATACAGTGCATCCCACTGATACCTATCCAAGCACAACCTAAGAAAGGGATTACCATGGAACCTGTAGTCAAAACAGAATCGCTGACAAAGATCTTCAATCAGAAAACCATTGCAGTTAACGATTTGTATATGGAAGTTCCCCCAAATTCGATCTATGGATTCTTAGGACCGAATGGTTCTGGGAAAACTACCACCATCAAATTAGTCCTTGGGTTGCTCCGCCCTTCAGCAGGCGCTGTATACGTCTTTGGTAACTCCGTGGGGATGGATTCTGCTGATGTGAGACGGAGGATCGGATACCTGCCGACACAACCTGTCTTTCCAGAAAAAATGACTCCCATCACCTATCTGGACTTCATAGGAAAGATCTTTGGATTACCAAAAGAGGTACGCATACCGCGGATTACAGAACTGATCAGAAGTGTGGATTTACTCCCCTTATCTTCATCAGAAATTAGAAAATTTTCAACTGGAGAAATCACCCGGGTGGGAATTGCTGCATGCTTGATAAATGATCCAGAACTCCTCCTCATGGATGAGCCAACCTTAGGGTTAGATCCTGTGGGACGGAGCTCAACTGCAAAATTGATTTCAGAACTTGGCAGCAGAGAAGAAAAGACCATATTTGTTTCTTCCCACATACTAACAGATATTGACAGGTTTTGTACGCACATTGGTATCATAAACAATGGCAAACTGGTATTTAACGGTACCATACCCGATGTGAAGAAACTGATTAGGACGAATACAGTGGAACTCCAAATAGAGGGTGAAGCTGCCTCATTTATCGCAGCAGTGAAGGCACTTCCCCATGCGGTGGATGTACATTCCTACAAACACATCATTAGAATAGGGATTGATGACCCTGAAAACTATACTGGAGCGCTCCTTGCCATCTTCAAGATCTTGTCTGAACAAGAGGTAGAACTGGTTTCATTCAATTCAGGATCAGAAAACCTTGAGGAAGCATTTCTCAATTTGCTGGAGGAGGAGAAGTCGTATGGATTTCTACGCGCAATTTCGAAAAAAGTTTAAAGTTTTCAAGTATTATGTGGACAGAAATGTACTTCTTACCCTGTTCTTTCACGAAATAAGATTAGCTTTTGGGAGTCTTCTGCAGAGAGCGTGGATTATTATCATTTTATTTTTCGCATTCCTTTTTGTTATTGGAGACAGAAATCTGACAGCTGTTACCAGTTTACTGGTATTCTTTGTCTTTTTTGGCACTATTATTGCAATAGTAGTTTCTTCCTCTTCAATATCAGGAGAATTAGGTGGAATTGCAGATTCGCTCCTCAGTAAATCTGTCAGACGGTGGGAATATCTGCTGTCGAAATTTCTATCACACATAGCAGTAGTTCTCATAGTGTATTGTTCTGTTCTTGTGGTAATGGTGGGCATACTATGGAATTTTAAGTATCTCTCTGATGAGTTGAGCTACAGGAATCTTTTTTTTATTATCGGATTAGTGGGATTGGGGCTCGTCTTTTTTTCATCCATTGGAGTGATGTTTTCCTCAATTTTTTCTAAGACAGTTTTTTCCCTTTTAGCGAGCATTACTGTGTGGTTTCTTTTGATTTTCTTATTTGCAGTGACAGAATGGGAATTTTTGTACTCTCCCGTTGAAATATTGGACAAATTCGCACTTATTTTGGAGGGTTCGTGGGATGTTGATTACTGGAAGATACTGCTGTTTTATACAGGGTCTCCCTGTGTGTTCTTTGTTGTTTCACTGATTGGTTTCTATCAGAGAGATTTGTGAAACAGGTTAATGTGAATTGGAGTTGCTGTCAGAAATATCTCCCCGCTGATGATTCCCTCTTGTTTCATGGTGTGTGTTTCCTTTCTTTACTGAGGGTTACTCCTGCTGCCTATCAGTTTCACCAGATGACCCGTACTGGTTCGGTATTCCCTTTTTATTTTATAATCCCACTGGAAAATCATGGACATCCACTACAGAATCATAGACAGGAAAAAAGAACTGGAAAAATCCAGAGAATTACGATACAGCGTTTTTGTCAAGGAGCAATGTGTCCCAGAAGATTTAGAAAGAGATAACTTCGATGATATGTCAATCCATGTCATCCCAGCACATAACGAAACCACTGTGGGTACAGGCAGAATCACCATATGCAATGGTAAAGCGAAAAATTCATCTAAGCTCCAATTTTCAATCAGTTTCATTTTACATCTTACAGAAAGCTCGGTTATACAAAAGAAGGACGTCCCTTCATAGAATGTGGGGAAAGTCCAAAAAATGGTGAAATCTGTATTTCTGGGTGCTCCTTCTCAGAGCGAGTAATCACAGCATTTGTTGCTATTCTCAATTTGAATGGAAAATGAATAGTATAGAAAGAAAAACTGTCCACTGGGATGGTGATAGACTGTTTATGTTTCTGGATTTGCGTGAGAGCTGCAAAATCTTCAGCATTTGGACCTACTGGACCTGATCTATAGAAAAGTTTAAATAGAAAGCCTTCCAATAGGTGCCAGAGGAGGGAAGAGTATGAACCATATGGGAAAGGCTGTAGTTGTATGTCTGCTTTGCGCGTTGGTAGTGTGTCCTGCTATTTATTCTCAGGCATGTCCACGAAAAGGAATAGTGATCAAGATTTCTCTAGATTTAGACACAGCTGAGCATTCTCTGGACCTGGAGGGAAAACACTACATTTCTGGGGTCAGAGAGTATCTTAGCGGTTCCAGGTTTAGAGGGATTCTTTACAGATCACGCTATGATCCTGCCATAGGAGTATTGCTCACGGAGAGCTATCTTCTTGTTTCGATGGATGAAAATGATGGACGGAATATCTTTGAAATAGACTGGGAAACAATAGTTGAAAGAGAATTAACCTGGCTATCTTCTAGTGGGAGTACTGATGTGACTTCCAAAGACATTGAGTCAATTGTAGCAGTAACAAAATGCTGTGGAGGTATAGAAAAAACACAGACCACCTGGAAATGGTTCGGAAGACGATGCACAGGTGAGGGGCTAGATCTTTCAGACCTTCCAATCGATTCTGATGCGTCACCTAAAGATGAGACACATGCTTTCAATCTTTGGCTTGTAGTCCCTTTGGCATTTCTCGGATTATTCCTCCTCTTTTTGAACCGAAAAATTTCGAGGTGAGAAGATGATGAAAAAAGCAGTTGCAATTGTTATTGCCTGTATAATTGGCATGAATTGCATTTCCATAGCCTTTTTAGCCATCATGGGAGAAGAGGGTCACTCAAAGACAGATGAGCCGTTATTTGTCGTCAGAATCACTTTCCAGAGCCAGGAAGAACTGGGGCAACTCCAGAACTCTGGTTTTGGTATTCTGGAAATAGGTGAAGACTATGTTCTAGCAATGGTTTCTCTTTCTCAATTTGACATGCTCTTAGAAAGTGGTTTTCAGATGAAAGTGGTGTCTATTAAATGCGATACTGAGGAGATACCGCCTTCTGGAGAAATTCGGGAACAAGAAGTCAGTGAACAGGATGTTAGACCAGGTGGAGAGGAAGGCAGAATCGGTGGGTATCAGCAGATTAAAGGAAATCAGTACTATGAATGTGGTGGAGATGTCAAGCCCAGCCCAATATACACAGATGGAGTCATGCTCAGTGAAGGAAATTCCAGTGGATGGACAAAGTACAGGTTCTTCCTTCCGCTCAACAGTTGCTTTATTTTTGCAGATGTGGGTATTTTTGGTCAGGACACAGCACCACTTGGGACTGGCGCAGATGTGTATGTGTACAACTGGGTTGATGATACCTGGGATTACGTTGGAAATTCAGGTAAAGAAGAGAAACTATCAACGTGGGCAATCAATATTGAGACCCATATATCACCAGCGTACAAGAACCTGTGTATATGGGTCTTTGCAGATGCTCTTGATTGTTATCATATAGACCATTTGGACACATACCACACTTATGAAACACCAGAATGGACCATCATGGCCTACATGAATGGCGATAACGACCTTGATTGTGCGCTTGTGGATGACATCAATGAGATGGAATCTGCTGGATCCAAGATTACATATCCGGGTATCAACATCGTTGTCCAAATTGACAGGTACAGCACTGGAGACTGGACCACAACCAGGAGGTATTTCATCTGCAAGGACAAGGGCGGCTACAACGACACCATTGTGTCAACCATGATCTCAGATAAAGGGGAACTGAATATGGGAGACCCCAACACACTGATCGATTTTGTGAACTGGGCAAAAAGCATGTACCCTGCAAAGAATTACATGTTAATCATCGTAGATCACGGAAATGGATGGCGCATGAGAGGTGACCTTCCTCCAGCCATCAGGGCAGTGAGCTTTGATGAGACAAATCAGGATGCAATAACAATGCCGGAGCTCAGGCAAGCTTTGGACGTTGTCACATACGGCGGATCAAATAAATTTGAGATTATCGGCTTTGATGCGTGCCTAATGGCAACAATAGAAGTTGATTATGATATCTGTCCCTATGGAGACTATCGAGTTGCCTCAGAAGAAACTGAACCTTTTGATGGATGGGACTATGAAGCAAGCATGGGAGCGCTGGTTGCCAATCCTATAATGAGTCCCTCTGAATTAGCCTCTCAGATTGCCAATGATTATGTTCTTTTCTACATACTTCAAGGAATACATGACAAAACCATGGCTGCTGTTGATCTTAGTATGACTCCTGCCCTGGTTTCTGCAGTAGACACCCTCGCGGGAAACTTGGAGAGCAAAGTCAGTCTTTACAAAAGTCAATTGAGAACAATCAAAGACAATGTAGAACATTATGACAGCAACGGTGACCTCTCCAGTAATCAGTACGACTACTACGTTGATCTGTACCACTTCTGTGAGCTTGTCAGGACCCATATCAGTGATCCTACCATTCGAAATGATGCACTCTGCGTCATGAACACCCTCTCCAATACGGTCATTAACAGCAAGTCGGGCACTCAGAAGCCGCATGCACATGGAATTTCCATATACTATGTTGACAAAAGGTACAATGTGTACACCCATGATTACGAAAAGCTGGTTTTCTTCCCTGCAGCCACCCGATGGGATGAATTCTTGAAAGGGTTTGCGTATCCACAATTCAGTGAGCTCCCTTCGCTGTTTGCTTATAACAGCTTTCATGTTGTGGGTGATGGAGCATACTCCACAGATGTTCTGGGCACTGCCAATTTGTCATGGATATTCGGCAGAAGGAACATGGGAAGGCCAGAAGGAAGAACACATACCATTCTGCAGGATATTGAGCACGACTCAGGGAATCTCCTCGTTACGGGGGGTCCAGCTATCAACCCTGTGGCTGATGAGTTTGATGTGGAATTTGGAATCTCTTATGACTACCAACCAGGTACAAGCTTTACTATTTTCTGTGAAGAACAATCAATCACTCTGTCCTTATCTGAATATCCACAGAAAGACATTGCCATTGTCTATTTAGGCGTACATTCTGATAGGCACATACTCTTAAGCTGGGGCTTCGGATGGCAGGGAACTTATGCAGCCACTGTACTCATGAGCCATCCTGATCTCTGGACATTTTATGAAGATGAACACTTCCTGTTTGTCCAGTGGGAAGATGCGCATCCTTACGAGGGAATAGTAGATTGGGATGAGATCCAGGTAACTTATCCGTACCCACATACGCTGCCTGCTCCCCCTCCGGGAGACTGGTTTTTGTATGACCCGACCTTTGGATATATGAGCTATCTCTTTGGCGGAAATGGTTTTCACGTAGTAGGTGATCAGGCATACTGTACTGATGTTCTGGGCACTGCCAACGTTTCATGGGTATTCGGAAAGTACTACATGGAGAGACCAGAAGGAAGAACACATACCATTCTGCAGGATATTGAGCACAACTCAGGGAATCTCCTCATTACGGGGGGTCCAGCTGTCAATCCTGTGGCTGATGAGTTTGATCAGTATTTTAATATTTCATATGTATACCAGCCAAACCAGCCAGATCCCTTTTTTGAGATTTCCAGTGACGGGTATACCCTGCGTCTCGACCTTGATGATTATCCTTACAAGGATATCTGCATTATCCACTTAGGCAGGCAGAGCAGTCGAAATGTCTTACTAGTCTGGGGTTTTGGCTGGGAAGGAACCTATGCAGGAACCCTGGTGGTGGCTGATTCTTCATTCTGGAGTACATATTCTGGATATCACATGCTGCTGCTGGAATGGATAGACACGAATTTGGATGGATTGGTCCAGTTATCTGAAGTCTCAGTGAAGTATGCAGCCTATGGTCCGCATATTGTATAACACCATGTTGGGCTGTCAGGAAATCAGTAATCTCCGTGAGAGTCATGTCTAGTGCTGAAATAGGAAGGTTAGCTGGATATTGTGGTAACATGTAATATATAGAAAGAAGAACTGAAGGATACAGAGAAAGTGCTTCGATGTGATGAATGGACAGCCAAATGCAGTGAAACTAGTGGACTGGAAATAGTATTAAGACCCTCTTATCGTTGATTCTGTTGCCATCCTGAAGGGCTTGTTCTCCAGGAATGCTGGAGTCAGGCCCCTTTCTTTCCAAGAGTGCTTGATATGGTATTACAGAACATATCCTTTCCTTTTCAGGGAAAGGTGGGCTGCTCTGTCCAATACCTTTCTAATATAAAACCTGGAAGAGGCTGGTAATTTTGTCTGTGCCAAAAACTAACGCACAAAATGAAAACTTCTTCCAATATTAAACCTACCTTTTTTGTACCCAGCGCTGATGGCTGACAGCTACCCTATATATAACCAAAAAATCTCCCTCATGCATAAGATTTAAAAGGGAAAACCTGTAAGGTTTCTCGAATGAAAGCCCTATACTTTGATTCGGAGCGATGTGTGGCGTGCCGAAACTGCGAGGTGGCATGTGCCATGGCGTGGAACAACGCAGACACCATGTACCAGGCGTTAACAGCACCACTTCTTCCGAGAACACGGATCTTTTTGCTGAAAGAAAATGGAGTCAATATTGTGCTAAGTTGTCGTCACTGCGAGGTGCCTCCCTGCAAAGAGGCCTGTCCTGTGGATGCTATCGAGAAACTGGAAGATGGTACTGTGGTAGTCCATGATGGTATGTGTATTGGATGCGGATCGTGCACAGTCGCATGTCCTATTGGTGTGATTCAGCCAGACAGGAGGGGGCAGATCATGATAAAATGTGACCTCTGCAAGAATGGAGATGGCCCTGCCTGTGTTCGTGCCTGCCCCACCAACGCGCTTGTTTATGGTGAGTTTTCACAGATCATGAAAGAGAGGAGAGGAAAGGTATGAAAGTAGAAGAACGACTAAAAGCCCAAATGCCCCAAAACGAACTGGCATCAGTGGGAATGATGTGTATGTACTGTGATTTGGGGCCCTGTGTCATCAACCCTTTTGATGAACAGCCCCAGGTGGGTGCCTGCGGCATTGATGCAGAAGCCATGAACTACGTGAACCTGGGAGTGAAGGTGATCAAAGGATTGAATGATTATCAGGTTCCCTCAAAGCTTTCAATATCCCTGGACAGGATGCTGGGGCACACCCATAGTGCAGAAATTGGTGCCCAAGAGCTCTTGACTGCCAGCAAGGATGTGTTGAAAGCGTCCCAAGAATTAGCATCTGCTTGGCATCGGGATGAGAGAATCCCCCACGAGGTTGAACATGGTATCGGCGTCTTGGAGAAGGATTCTGTTAACCTCGTCTTAACAGTGTACTCCCCGGAAATGATCAAGACAGCAAAAAGTCAGAAATACAGAACAATGGCCAGAGAGAATGATGCCCGGGGAATCAATATGGTGGGAGCACTGTGCGGTGGCGCAGAAGCATCCTACAACTATGAAATTCCGCTGTTGGGCAGTACCAGCGAATTAGAAGAAGCAGCTGACATGATAGACTATGTGTACAGAGGAGGAGATGCTGCAGAAGCCTGTGAAAAAGCTATTGAGAATTTCTCCAGGCGGGATAAAGCTACGTTCAGACATTTTACTCCCAAACGATACACCATTGGGTATGATATTGACAAAGAGAAAATTAATGAAGCAGTGGATCGAGGACTGATCAAAGGGGTAGTTGTTTTAATGGGATGTGAAGCAGGAAAAACGACATGGGATACAGAAGAATTAGTGCGGGAATTGGCAGAAAATGATTTCATGGTAATCAACCTGAGCTGCAGCCTGAGAGAAACTGCATATGGTGTGAAAGGATGCGCTATGATGGAAGAGTATAACATTCCCTGTGTAATCAATGGAGGATGCTGTGAACCAGGAAAAGTTCTGGGATTAAAGAAATTGACCATATTAATACCTGGATGGAGAGAACCACGGCTGCTAACAGCTGCATTTGGATGTGCTGCCCAGAACATTCCAGTCATTATGGGGACTGCACCCTTTGTGATCCCCCAGGTACGCAACCAGCTCGCTGAAGCAGGTGTACAGATAGAGACTGATTCCTCCAAAGTGGTAGAGTTTTTGAGGTGATGGAATGAGGCGGTTCATTTCTGCGTTCGGGGCGACTGTGGTCCTGTGGATATTATTGACCTACGAAGAAATCATAGAACAAGGCGCTGTTCCTCTGCTGGTGGGAGTGGTTACTGCGCTGCTGGTGGCTACAGTTTCTAGATCCCTCTTTCCCGCAGTTAGTTTCCATCCCAAACGGGTGATCTTCTTCTTGGTATACGTACCTACTCTGGCCTGGGAAGTGATCAAGTCAAACCTGGATGTAGCCTACCGTGTGCTGCACCCAAAAATGCCTATCAATCCAGGGATTGTCAGAGTCCCTGTCACTCTGACCTCCAACTATGGGAAAACAATACTGGCCAATTCTATCACCTTAACTCCAGGGACACTAACCTTGGATGTCAAAGGCCAAAACTTCTACGTGCACTGGCTGAACATACAAACCTATGATCCTCAAGAAGCAGCAGAAATAATCACCGGCAGGTTTACCAAATTCCTGGATAAGGTGTTTTCATGATTGAACTATCATTTTTACCCACAGTAGTGACTATTATTACCATTGCTTTTCTCTTATCGTTTTTCAGAATTATTAAAGGACCCACTGCAGGAGACCGGTTCATTGCGTTGGATGCAGCCACCACGATAACCACTGCTTTGCTCGCATTGCTGGGAGTCATGTACGAAAGGATGTGGTTAATCGATGTAGCCATTATCTATGCTTTGTTGAGTTTCATTGCTATTATTGCTATTGCTCGGTACCTGGAGGGAGGGCTATGATAGCAGAAATTCTGATCAGTATTGGGACCTTCTTTCTATTAGTGGGAGCAATTGGGTTAATCAGGTTGCCTGATATGTTTACCCGAATGCATGCTGCCACCAAATGTACCACCTTGGGTGCTGCCTGCACATTGCTAGGAGTGGCGTGGTTGATGGGGGGATCTGTGGCGGTAAAAGCAGTGCTCATTATTGTCTTTGTTGTGCTGGGAAATCCCACCTCTGCCCATGCCATTGCCAGAGCTGCGTACAGAACAGGGACCCGAATGAAAATAGGAAGTTATGATGCTTTCAAGGAGGAGTTTGAATGATATCTCATCTCATATTACTGATTATCTTTGCTGCCAGTGCCCTATTGGCAGTGGAGTTCAAGGATTTAATCTATGCAGCAGTTGCTCTGGGCCTGTGCAGTTTGTGTTTAGCATTGCTATTCTACCAGCTCCAGGCTCCAGATGTGGCCATGACTGAAGTAGCAATTGGAGCTGCGCTGTCCACGTTTATCCTGTTGCTGGCTATAAACCATACCAAGAGGGTGAGAGAATGAAGCGCGCACTGGGCTATTTGCTGTTGGGATTTTTGATCTCAGTACTAATGCTGACTGTAATGAATGTCAATGAATTTGGAGAGCATTCCATTGGTGTGGGAGAACATTATCTGGACGAAGGATTGGAAGAATCAGGTGCTACCAACTTAGTGACCAACATTGTGTTAGATTACAGAGGATATGATACACTGGGAGAAGTGACTGTTCTGTTTACCGCCACCACGGGCGTGGCAGCGCTCTTCTGGAGGGAGAAGCATGGAAGAAAAGAAAAAGAATGAGGAAAAGGAAAGAGAAGAGGTCAGCGAACCCAGCATCATTGTAAAGAGTGTGGCCTGTATAGTTTTTCCCCTCGCATTCACCTACGGGGTGTACATCTTTGTGCACGGCCATTTGACTCCTGGTGGAGGATTCCAGGGAGGGACCATTATCGCATCTTCTGTTATTTTGATCTATCTGGGATTCGGGCGATTAAACATTCCAGAATCTTTTATGACTGCTCTAGAGAGTATAGCTGCTCTGTGCTTTATCGGATTGGGATGCATTGGAATTTTAAAAGGAGGAAACTTTCTTTGGAACGCTGTAGGACTGGGAGAAGCTGGCAACCTGTTGAGTGCAGGCATTCTAGGGCCCATTTACGTGGTTATTGGTATAAAAGTGGGAACAGAGCTGACATCCATATTTAACAACATGAGGAGGAAGTCGTATGAATATTGATTACATGGTATGTGTGGTAGTCTTTGGCATTGGGTTGTATGCAGTCATGGTGAAGCGAAACTTGATCAAGATCATCATCGGATTAAGTCTCATGGAGTATTCAGTGCAGTATTTCTTGATAGCTACAGGGTATGTTCAGGGTGGATCTCCTCCAATTGTGGATTTACCTGATATTCTTCCAGAAACTACAGTAATGGTGGACCCGCTGCCGCAGGCATTGGTGCTGACCTCCATTGTCATTGGATTGAGTGTCACTGCTTTAGCTTTAAGTATAGCTATTACCCTGTACAAACATTATGGTACGTTAGACATAACTGAAATCAGGGGGTTGAAAGAATGATTGAAGAACAAGCTCCTATCTTGATGGTGTTACTGCCGCTGACTGCAGCGTTTCTCACTCCATTGATGGGACTCATCTCTAAGAGAATCCGAGATTTCATACCATTCTTGGCCTTTTTGGCTGCTTTACTCACCGGCCTGTCCATGATTCCCCGGGTGATGTCAGGGGAGATCATAATCTATGCGTTAGCTGGCCGCACACCTCCTATTGGCATTTCATTATACGTGGATGCACTGTCTTTGTTTGTGGCTTTAGTGCTTTCAGGGATGGCTACTTTTTCTGCGCTGTATGCAGTGTCCTACAAGAAGCATGATCCTCGCAGAGGAAAGTTCTACACCCTGTTCTGTTTACAGGTAACAGGTATGATGGGGTTAGTTCTCACTGGTGACATGTTCAATCTGTACGTCTTTTTCGAGATCATGTCAGTATCTACCTATGCGCTGGTGGCCTACAACAGGAAGTGGGATTCAGCAGAAGCTGCCTTCAAGCTGTTAACTTTGGGAGGTGTGGTATCAGTATTCATCTTGTTTGGGGTTGCACTGCTGTATGGACAGTACCAGACACTGAACATGGTGGACCTAGCATCCAAGATCACGCTGTCATCTGCAGATATTATGGCTATTGCTTTCTTTATCACTGGATTCGGGTTGAAAGCAGGCTTTGTCCCCCTGCACTTCTGGGCAGCTGATGCCTACCCTGCAGCCCCTACTCCCACAGGCATGCTTTTAGCAGGAACGTTCAAACAGGCAGGCGTCTACCTCATTGCCCGTACATTGTACCACGTATTCAGTGTCATGGATGTAGCCAGTCCATTAATAGTAACTATTGGTGTATTGACTGCCTTCGTCGGCGTGATGATGGCTCTGGTACAGCACGATTTCAAGCGGTTACTGTCCTACCACGCGGTCTCCCAGTTGGGGTATATTGTGGCAGGCGTTGGGTTGGCTGCCCCCCTGGGAGTGACTGGTGGACTGTTCCACCTGATGAACCACGCTATGTACAAAGGGCTGCTCTTCTTGTGCGCAGGCGCTGTATTCTACAGGATTGGCACCTGGGATCTGGATGAAATGGGAGGATTATCCAAGAAAATGCCCTTTACCACGCTGGCCTTTTTAGTGGGAGCCCTCGCCATTTCTGGAATTCCCCCCTTCAACGGATTTGTCAGCAAGTGGATGATGTATGTGGGAACCTACGAACAGGGATACTACTTCTACACAGTGGTTCTCATTCTAGTGAGTGTGGGTACATTGAGCTCCTTTTTGAAAGCGTTAGATTCTGCCTTTTTGGGTCAGCTCAAAGAAGAGTTCAAGAATGTGAAAGACGTACCCTTGTTAATGAAAATACCTATGGCTGGACTCTCTCTCTTTTGTATCCTGTTCGGCGTGTATCCACAGCTTCCCCTTAAGATTGTGGAGAAAGCTACCTCTGCAGCTCTGGGAGTTGCAGTGGATGTGGGTGCCTACGACCTGGGAGTCAACCTGGAATACGCGTTCTGGAGTCCTGTCATGATCACCTTGGTGGGAGTATTCTTTCTGGTTTTCGTGGGGTTAACCTACAGGACAGGAAAAGCCCTCGCTCCTGAGCCTGAGGCGA
>Ga0209636_10003728_pt1 | contig 15552 bp, 10 predicted proteins | sample DeeMarSWOR152_54_FD_187464 | JGI IMG/M metagenome (GOLD analysis project Ga0209636, IMG submission 187464) | Marine sediment microbial communities from White Oak River estuary, North Carolina - WOR-1-52-54 (SPAdes) (version 2) | ecosystem: Environmental > Aquatic > Marine > Intertidal zone >...
AAAATTAAAATACTTTTTAGAGAAACAACCCAGCTTTAGTAAATTATTTTTGCTAATTTTCGTTTTGAATTCAACTTCTCTGTTCTTTAATTTGATTTCGGGATTTGGAATAGTTCTACCGATTGTTTTTGCAGTTCTATCCGGGATACATGTGGGAATTATCGTTTATAAAGAAGGGGGAATAACGGCTTTCATCGCGATGTTTTTTACTCCAAATGCGATTTTTGAATTACCAGCAGCGTGGCTCAGTATTTCTTTGGGAATTCGCCTGGGTTTAGAAATTATAGCCCCAATTAATGAAGTCGCGTCGATTTTTTCTCAATGTATAATTATTTATTTATGTGTTATTCTACCGCTACTGCTGATTGCTGCATTACTTGAATCAGCATTGATCTACGTTTCAATCAAAAAATTACAGCATACCACTTCGTTTCCGCAGGAACCATTCGATACTTAAGAAGAATATTACGGCTATGAGCAAAATCAGCTTATTCCATAATTGCGTCTCCGTTGATTCCAGGATTCTCCTCGGTGTAAATTGTAACAACGTATCGAGTGACGAAAAACTGCTATCAGTAACAAATTTACCATCAGTTTTTTGTGCAAGCTGTCTCAGTAAACCTTCATTCATTTTTGTTTGTAGAAATTCTAAACTGAAATCTTCTACTGAAAATTTTCCCTGATCCTTTCCGATTTCGCGATTATTATAAACTGCTATACCTTCATACGAATAATCCCCGCCCTCCAGAGCTTGTAATGCGCCTTCATACTTGCCTTCACCGATTCCTGCTAAGATAATCTCGTACGTTTTTTGTTTGGCGCGAACCTTCAATTTAACCTCAGCCCCGTCCAGCGGTCGATAATCTTCATAATAGACTTCTCCCGTAAAAGTTACCTGTTGACCATTGCGGTAAATTTCCTGGTCAGGATAAATACGAACTGGTTTACTATCTTCTTTGGTAATTAACCATCGCACACTGTTACTTAAAAACTTGTTAAAAACTTCATTGGATTTTCCGATTCCCCACATTAATAAATCCCAGCGCCAGATGCCATATCCAAGAATAGCAATAGATTTATGTTGTCCGAATTTCCGGGAAATAGCCAGCGGCAGCGGTGCTTTTAGTCCTCGAATAAATGTTTGTTCCGGATCGATTTCAATTAATGTTTCACTGTCTGGATAGAGTTGTACCCGATGAAGTGCCAGATAAACGGGTGGCAAATCCCGCCACTTTTGTTGATTTTCAAATTCATCATCAACGATCCGCGTGACTGGATGGATCAATCCTTTCGCTGTTAATCGTGGTACAACCAAAATTTCACTCGATACAAAAATTGGAGGAACAAAAGGTAGAAAATTTTTTAATGGCATAAATGATTGATAGTTTACTCCATTTCCAGCAATAAAGAGAACAGGTGTTTGATTGGATTCTAAAACATTTTTTAAAATATTAAGGAGATTGGATGAAGCATTCCGACCTGGAAAATTCTGCAAAATAATGCAGTCATACTGCTTCAATTTGTTCAGATTATCCAGAAAATTTCCTTGATAGAATTGCTGATTTTTCCTGACTATCCAATAATCAACTTCAATATTCATATCCGATTCTAAATTTTTCTTTATAAATTTGAAATCAGGATCCGGACTGCCAGCAAGAAACAGAATTTTCATCTTGCTTTTTAAAACTTTGGTGTAGAAATTTTTCTTATTATTAATGGCAGTCAGTTCGTCTGCTAAAACAGGAATTTGAACATGATACTTTTGAAACCCGGGCTCTTTTGGCGTGAAATGCAATCGAACTTTTGTTTCCAGTAAATCTGTATCCACTTCAACATATTTAGAATCAAGCACCTCCGAATCTTTTAATAACTGGATTTCCATTTTTTTGCCTGGATAGCCAAACGATTGAATTACAACATCCACTGGAGCTTCATTATTAGCATAGGTAATTTGATTCGACGTAATCTTCGAAATCACAATATCCTGTTGTTCAATTGCTTTGCCGATGGCAACCGGAAAAATCGGTGCGTCGAAATCTTCCACATATCGAACTGGATTTTCACCCAGGTTGTTAATTCCATCCGTAATGAGAATTACACCTTTTAAATAACGGTCAATATTCTTCTCCTTGAGTAGCTTTAACGCTTCAGTTATATCTGTTCCATCATGATTAAATTTGATTGAATCGAATTGCGTTACAGAAAGTGGAGAAAGTCTGTCAGAAAACTGATAAAACTCAACCTCCTTATCTTTTAAGTTTTTTTCAAACAAATCGGAGTTCAGTACTGTTTTAGCTTTGTCTGATCTTATTTCCCCATCATCAGTCAAAGACATACTTGCTGAATTGTCTAATAGCACAGCGATAATTGGTTTCTCCGTCCGATTCCAGGAAAGACTTAATATTGGCTCAAATAATATAAAAAGAATGATGAGTAATGAAACTATTCTCAAAACTGTTAGTAAATTTTTAAACCAATTCGGCACTGGTGGAATGGTGCGACGATAAACAAAGATGCTTAATCCAATCAGAAGAAAGAAGAATAAAATAAACAGTAAAATATTCCCATGCAATTTTAGATTAAAACTTTCCATAATTCATCATTATCTTTTTTCATTTTTTAAAATTTTAGCAAGCCTCTCCGCTAAGTGCTGCGCCCTTTCCATATCCTTGTGCTGAAGTCGTTGGTAAATTTTCACCGCCTCTTGCGCCAACGGTAGAGCATCTCCTGGTTGTCCCACTGCTTCCTGCACCCTTGCAATGCCATAGTGCACATCTGCGATTAATTCTACGCGTCCGACTTCTTTTGCTAAAGGAAGTGTTTGTTCAAATAACTTAAGCGCTTCGGACCATTGTTTACGGACAATAGCCAATATGCCCAGATTACCAATGTAAATTGACTGACCGCTTTTGTCATCAATTTTTCTTGCCAGCTCAAGTGCCTCATGAAAATACCGCTCTGCTTTATCGTATTGCTTGCGTTCTTGAGCAAGCAGTCCCAGACTATTAAGTGCATACGCAACTTCCCTATCAGCACTCAAGCTGCGTCTGATATCGAGCGCTCTCTGCAATAAATCTTCGGCTTTATCGTACTCCTTTTTTTCTGTTGCGATCAATCCCCCCAGGCGTAGAGCGGTAGCTTGATCACCTTTAGTGCCTTCACGATCCCATGATTTTATACATTTTTCCAGCCACGACTCGGTATCATCTATACGACCTCGTTTGTAATTCATCCATGCCATATCAAACGCACGCCAACCCGCATTTCTCCAATCATTCGAGCTACAACCTGCAAAATAGGCTTTTTCACTCAACTTTATGTATTCATCCCATCGACCACTGTATGAAAGAAAAAATGATAATGAACCTGCTAAATCAGTTAACATCCGTGCTGCATTATTATTTCCCGCACCATCGCCTTTTACTGCGGCTACTTCCCATAGCCATTGTGATATCGCGTCCAGATTCGACCATTCCGCTTCAAGTCTGTCGAATGTCTTATAGCTATCTAGTTTATATCCACCGTACTGATTTGCATGGTCGACCCAATAGCGAGCAAGCCGCATCCCCATTTCATATTTCACTTTTTTATCGGTAAGTAGGTTATCACGAACGTAATTACGAGTGAGAGGGTGCAAACTATAGCGTTCTTCTCCCAACTCCCTATTCACCAATGAAAGCGAGTCTAATCGTTCCAGAACTGCCTCCAATGCGGTACGCGACAAATCTGCCACAGCCATCAACGCTTCAAACGTTGCCGAGGGAATAAAGAAAGAGAGTGCATTAAGTGCCGCCAGATCACTTTCACCCAGTTCTTTTCGTGCCTCTTCGTAAATGAACTTCTGCAAATTCAATTCGCGTCCTGATCCCTGTTTCAACATTTCTAACGCACCGTCAAAAGTTAACGTAATGCGCACACGCATCAATCCCAGGGTGTGAATAAGCGCTAACGGAGATCCACCAGTCGTGTCGTACAATTCCTGCCAGCGTGTCTCAAAACATTGTAATTTTTTTTCCAGTCGTGTATCTCTTTTAGCTTCATGTTGAATAATCTTCCGTGCAGTTTCCCAATCTAACTTTTCCAGGCGCAACCAGAGTGCACCCTCTCCACCGCGTCGTCGACTGGTCAGTATCGTCTTGGAGCCCTGCGGCAGAAATCGCAACCAGTCTGCCAGTGCTTCTTGTTCCTCCTTTGTTAGTGTCTCAAGATTATCGTAAATGAGCAGCGCATGCCTCGTCCGCAGCGCATCAAGAAGGGCGCTACGCTTGTCTTCACCTGGTAGTTGTGCAATACCTGGCCTACATAAAGCATGGGCTGTATCATTTACGAATTCTTCCAGCGTTGTTGCCGCACGTGTTTCAGCTTTGATATCGCTTGGTTCCAAACGTTTTTGTTTTGCACTAACAAAAATGAACGCCTCAAACAATTCGCTCTCTTTACAGCGATACGCTGCCTCAACTGCCAGCGCGGTTTTACCAATGCCGCCTATACCATCAATGACAACACCCCAGCCTCGCTCCTCAGGACCAAGCGCACACATCACCTTGTTTATCTCTTTCTCTCTACCGAAGAACGCGGCACGACGCGGCAAATTATCCGGCACGGTTGGAACAGATGCTTGCACTTCTTGCGGCGAAACAACACGCTGATTAACCTGCTCCGAATAATCAAGAAGAAACCGGGTTAGATTCTGTCGCATAAGACGTTCAAACAGTTCCAGGCTATTGAAGGTTTGAAAAATACCAGGGTGAGTAGCATCAGGTGCAAAGGCTGCAAAGAAATTTTTCACGCGTTGAAACTGAACCGGGTCAAGGTCATCAAATGGAGGATTACGTTGACACCAATAGAACATCACTCGCGGGCGTTTATACTGCTGCCACAGGCGATATGCCATTCGGAATTCTTCCTCTGTACCAGAGAGATATTCCTTGCCAGTTTGCGGGTCAGTTTTTTGGGGTGGTGTCCCAAAACGATGCCATAAGATACCAATAAACAAATCCCACATGGTTGGTTTTAGTTGGTCTATAATGACCTGCTCAGGACGACCAAGATCAGGAACGACCCGTCGCCAATCCAATAATTCCAACGTTACGCCGACATATTCTGCCAGTGCTTTTAAATCTTCAATTATCGTTGCAATAGATGCTCGTTCATCGGCAACATCCCGTGGTGACGCAACAAAGATTCGCAGTTTTCTCAAAACCCTATTCACAGGGGTGCTTTCTATACTATCTGATGTCATAGTTAGCCTTTTATAAAGAAATGAGAAGATTTTATAATTACTTAAGCTTTTGAATCACCCTTTTATCCGCCTCGATAAAATCATAATGATCGATCTCTAATAGGTCTATCCATTTCCAATTTTGAACGCCTTTAATCTCTGGCATTCCTTCAAGAAAAGTACACAGGAATACATGCAAAGTAATCTGTACATGATCATAGGTATGCAGAATGCTCATTAATTTTTTATCCACTCGAATTTTAATGTTTAGTTCTTCAGCGATCTCGCGAATCAAACATTGTTCTAATGTCTCCCCAGCTTTTTGCTTTCCACCGGGAAATTCCCACAAACCACCAAATGTATCGTTGAACGGGCGTTGTGTGATTAATATTTTGCCGTTGTTACGAATTAAGCCAGCACTAACTTGATAATGTGGTAGTTTTGGATTGGTTTTTTTAATTGACATGACCAAAATCTCAGATAAAAAAATTACTTTGAAAAAACAGCAGCTTCCAATTTCTCAACACGTGAGCGGATTTCTTGAAGTTCTTTTGTTAATTTTTCATTTGTCAGATGATCGTCCCGCTGAGCAGTTTCATAATGACGTCGAAAAGCTTCCAGTTCTGAAGCCAGCTGGCTGGCTTTCTCTCGATAAAGTCGCAGGTCTTCTTCCATCATGCCAAATCGAGTTTCTAATTGAGCAACACGGCGTTCTACCAACTGAAGTCGATCAGATAGTTCACTGATTCGTTTGCCTTCGATCAAACTCTCGCATTGTCATCGCAGCTAGTTCTTCAATTTGTTGACGCATTCGCCCTTCGGAAGCAACGATTTCTATGCGCAACCGTTCTTCCATTGAGGTCATTTCCCCTCGTAATGTTTCTGATGAAGCAGCGATTTCTTCTTTTATAGCCTTATTTGATTCGGTGATTTCTGCTTGCAATCTATTTTCAGATTCTTTAACAACTTTTTCGACAATCTCCTGAATGATTTCGATATCCTTTTTTTCTAAACTCATAGATCCCTCCATTTTGATAATTTTGTCAATAAATCGGCTTACTTTTGTATTGCAATTAAATTTTCTGGTATGATTCACAAATTCAACTCATTACCTTCGCCCCGGCAATGTCTTTCTAGTGATGTATAATGAAACCGCAACCACACAAACATAAACAATAATAATTATCCCCCAGGGCTGAATCTTAGTCGGAGAAGGAGGACGGATCTTCGGATTACCGATCAATTGGAATGTCGCCCAGAAATAAGGATGCGCTCGTGAAATTTGTTTTCTGTTAAAAATGAAAGTATCTTTCATCGAGGCGACTTTAGCTTCTTGCAGTGCCTGAGCATTGGTCTGACGCTTATATTTTAATTCCCAATAGAATTTGGACATAAACTGGCTGGTCGAAATACTATTGATCCGCCAGAGACTGAACAGCACAGATTTCACTCCAGAGAGTAAAAAAGATTGTGGCAGGGCAATCACGCCGGGATTCCCATCCGTATGAAAGGATCTTAATTGACTGGCGCTTAATGATAGAAGATCGGCAGCTAGATTAAGTTTCATGGCTTCATTTACTGACAGCCAATTTGATGTGTATAAGGTATCATTCTTATCTGTTGAAAATAGCAGTCCGGAATTTAAGGGATTCAAGTTATCCAGTATCCCCGGCAGTGCAAAATATAGCCATCGATATGTGTAACCATTCACGAATAAATATTTTTTAATTACTGCTTCTTTTTTCAATATGTCATGGCGAAATAACAGCCTTGAGACTCGTTTGATTTCATCGTGAGAATAATCAGAAATGAACAGATCATTGGTCGAGAAAGTACCCATTTGATATAGAAGTTCATTCAGGTTTTGGGGGATTATTGGTTCACTCATTGTCAATAAACGTCGCCCCAACTTTTTTGTCGTTCGATCTAATCCTTTTACTAAGGCAAAAGTAGCAGTAGAATAATTGTAACTGATCGCATATTTTTTAATTAAATAATTTAGATAGCGATAACCATGATAATATATATCGTGATGATATTTTTTGTTTATCGTTGTATCAGTGACTAAAAGTTCAAACGGAAATCCAATTAGAAAATCATCTGCAATTACATAAATTACTTTACATAGTTGAATATGTTGTTCTAATGGCTGAAAAAGATATTGATAGAGTTGATAAGAAATTTGAGAATTAAATTCCAATCGGAATAAATCAATTTTACCATAAAAAGGAGAAATAAGCGCGTTTATCTTTATTTTAATCTGATCGATGGGGATGTCCCAACGTACTATTTTCAACGAATCTTCTGTGAGAATAAAGACACAAATTTTATTGTCCTTAATCCAGAAATCAAGAATGGCATCATGATCATTAAGAAAGTTATTTTGTAAATCTGAAATAGCCACTGGTTGTTGCATGAATGAAAATAAATTTCTATCAGTCTCTGAAACTCTGGTTGAGTCCTTTAAATTTTCAAAAACGTTTGAATTGTTGCCCTTATAGTTAGAAAAAGTTTTATCGGATATTTTAAAAAGCGTCAATACATTTAGATTTTTTTTCTTTTCCAGATACATAAATGCTTTGTCGGCGAAGTTACTATCTGGATATTGTAAATCAAGCAAAGTATATGATTCGATTAATTGGTCAAAATATTTCATTCCTTCTTTTAAATTAACAGAATCAGCTATATCTGAATTATAGAAATTCATCTCAAAATCTTGTACTTCAGCGATAAATTTTTGAATAGTTATCGAGTCAGGTATCCCACGATCCTTTGGAGATGTTTGTCCTGTTGAGAAAAGGAGACAGAGAATTAGCACTGGTAAGAATATTCGTTTTATTAGCATAATTTTAATTTAACACTCAACAAAAATGTACGTGGATTACTTTTATATAATTGTAATTCATCAACTCACTAAACATAAGAAAGTTTCAAATCTCATTAATGTAAATGAGCAGTGAATATTTGAGTGCCATAAATTTGATAATAAAATTTCAAATAATCAATTAATGCATAGTGGGATTGATAGTAATATAGGATGCCCGCGAAGATAATAATAATTGTAACAATTAAGACAGTAAAAGCCCGGCGAATAGTCCAGATAAATATGACACGCATTCCTTTAACAATCCTGAAAATGAACCAGACGGTGGCTGTTAGTAACAAGAGCAAAATCGGTATGATCAGGTTTTCATATTGAACCAGGCGGAATAAAATCATACCCAGTGGAATAAATATAATCAAATTGCCACCAAGCCAGAATGGTATGGTTAAAGATTGAATAAAGGAACAGCGTTTTCTAGCAATCAGAGCGATAAATTTAAAATAAAATGCGATTAAAAGAAATAAGATGAAACTTAAAATAGTAAAAAATAAAATTGCCCTCACCGGATTCCAGCTTAAGTGACAGATTCTCATTTTCAAATCCTCTGTGCGTAATAGAATTGTCATTAAGTGATCGATGTGAGGCTGAGATTTAAAAAAGCTTAAAAATGAAGCCAATATTAAACCACACCCGATTGAAATGAAAAAAGCTAAAAAAACTGTGTGGGAAGGCGGGATTTTACGCCCATCTCTGATGTCCACATAAAATCCATGTGGATGAATAAAAATTCGTTTTAAATTTTCTCTAAAATAGCGACGACTATTGACCATGAATAAAAACAACAGAATCGTTCCTAATCCCACCACAGGAAACGTTGATGGAAGCTCATCTTTTATATCAACTCCAGGATTGTAACGAGCCTTGCTTTCCTGATAGAGTGATTTAATTTTTTCGAAGGCAACTCGCTTTTTCCTATTATAATCGGTTAAACCGAAAGGACGTAAATTACCGTCAATACAGTTTCTAAGAATTGTGGATGGATAATTTCCCTGATAATCTGAAAGCGAAGAAATAAAATAACCATCGACTTCAGGAAAAGTGGTGATTGTGCGCCATGCTTCTACTATTTGTAAAACCTGGTATTCTTCAAAAAGGGCTTTGTGGGAACCAATCGATGAAACATCCAGTTGGGGTGCACCATACGATAACACAAGAGTTAGATGACTATTATTTTGTTGGAGCCATTCTGATAATTTATCCTGAATTTGATTTTTCTTTAAATTAAGGATAGAGATTCCTGAAATTATGGTAGAATTAGTTGCAACAGTGAATAATGGAGAAGAATCCCAGATATAAAAATATTGGTTGTTAAAAGTACTTATATTTTTAGTTATTCGATTAACGAAATTTCTAGATTGAGGATCATGGAAGATCAAGTGTCCACCAATTCCCCAGGCAAATACAGAAACATGCGCCTTATCCCGATTAATGATTTCGTGAAAATAATCTATATAATGACTTATAAAAATATCTGATTCGAATCTCCCGAGTGGCGCCCAGTCCAATGGAATCTCCTGAAGCAAGAATAAGCCTAAACTGTCACAAAGTGAGGTCAACATCGGATGGGCTGGATGACATAATACTCGAATTGCATTGGCATTAAGCTGTTTCACGAATTCTAAGTCTTTAACAAGCTGGTTTGGGTCAAAGATGGCTCCATCCACCAAATAATCTTCAGCCCAGTTCACGCCTTTTAAAACGATTCGGTCTCCATTTAGATAAATATTACCATTTCTAAAATCAATTTGCTTAATTCCAAGAGATTGATCAATTTGATCAATAATCTGTTTTCCCTGAAACAATTGTATGCGCAGGTGATATAAAGCAGGTGATTCTGGAGACCATAATTGTGGCTGTATAATTTTAAGTTTAGTCGAAATTGATCTAGTTAGCACGTAATCTTGAATATCAATTTCTTTCCATTCGTGCTGAATCGGTCTATCACTGTTTTTTGTAGAAAGTTCAATATAATAATAGAGAGAAGTTAATCGTCTTTTTTTAGAATTTTGATCGGGAGTATTGTCAATTCTATCTTTAAGAGTAAAATTTATTTCCAATTCACAAAAAGAATAATCCTCTACAAGCTGATAATCGAGAGCAACATCCTCAATGGAAATTTCTGGAATTGCGAGCAAATAAACTGATCGAAAGATGCCGGCGGTATTTTTTATACCCTCTGGTTGGAATTGATGAGGAATGGTATTTTTTGAATCCAGTCGTGTATCAACTTTTATTTCGATGATATTTTTTCGATTAACATGAATAACTCCATCTCCAATATCAAACGCAAAAGAACTATAACCACCAGAGTGACTCCCGATAAATTTTTCATTGATAAAAATCCTGCAGTAGTAATTAATTCCATAACAGATCAACCTAAAGAAGTGATTGGTGAATGTAGAATCTGGTAAAAAATTTTTTTGAAAGGTGATTTCACCCTGATAGTCACAACTGGCAGGGAGGATAACTTTTTGATAAGGATCCTTTTCAGTTGTTTTATATTCCCATTCTCCATCCAGGGGAAGGATTGCGCGATGTCGATTTCCCGACTGCCAACAGTATGTCTGCTGAAACAGTGAATCTTTTGGCTGGGAAATAAATTTCACTTCGCTGGCTATAACTTTATAAACCAGGAGAGTAATCCATAAAAATATAAAGAAAATAATGGACTTCTTCATGATGAGCGCCCCTCATTACATTCCAGAAGAAATTAGCTTCAGCTTGTCTGAATAAAATTAAAATATAATTTTTGATAAAAACGCAGTCTAATGTAAATAATTTTTATTTAAAATACAATAAGATTATTTTGAAGAAAAATTAAAAAATTGTTTTATAGTAACTGCTTGATAAAATGTAGATCGATAGTGATTTTTTGCTTTACTTTTTGGCTAATTATTGTTATAATCTCAATATCATTAAGTTAAGAAACCGAATCATGAATATCGAATAAGAAATATTGAGCATCGAAGTGAATTTAAAGACTTCGACCTTCCTTATTCAATATTCGATTTTCATTATTATCGTAAATTTCTCAAAAAAAGAATATATCCAAAAATATAGTGAATGTCAAGTGAAGTTTGATCTGTGATTGCGAATCTCTAACAAAATATTTTTATCATTTTTCAGGTTGACAATTTGATAATATTTATTTATATTAATTAATGAAAAATTTGCCAGCTAACTTTTGGCATCTTTCAAAAGAAGCGGTATAGTTTAATATTCAATGTTCAGTACGCCTAAGTTCTCAAGCAGCTTATGCGCGAAGGGGCATAATAAACCGGAGGGTTAAATGATGGATATAAAAGAAAAAATTAAAAAGTTTTTGGTTAAACAGACAGAAGAATCTAAATTAACTGATCAATTTTTTGTTACCTTACGTGCAAATCTTGAGCAAGTAAAGAAAAGTCAGAAGGATCTTGATGATAAATTTTTAGAAAAAATTAGTTGTATATTTGACAAAAAAGATAAGCTATGGAGTGATGCTTACGAAATTGAGAGACTCATAATTGAAATGTATAATGAAAACATGATAGATGTTGAACTAGAACGAAGGATGGTTGATGCTGAAAGAGAATTATTAGATGAAGAATATAAGTACTATAAATCAAAAATTGCTTCTTTTACAGAAGAAAATAATGATAAAAAAGAAAGAACAGCTATTGATCTAAAACGCACAGTATTAAGTCGACTCATCAATGATCTTCAATGGCGAAATAGTATTAATCAAACTCAACGTGTACACTCAATTCGGATTAGAAATATAACATCGTTCATCTTCATTTTAGCTACGATTCTTTTCTTTAGTTCTTTCACTGGTCTTCAAAGTCTAAATGAGTATCGTTTAATGGTCTCATTAATTACAGGATTTTGGGGTGCATCCTTCAGCATGATTGTTAGTCTCAATGAACGATTGAAACAAAGCAATCTCGAAGATTTGAGATTATTACGCAGCTTTAGTTTTACTTTCTCAAGAACAGTAATTGGAGTTGGCGCTTCTTTAATTTTGTATTTTTTTATATATTCTGGAATGTTAGAAGGATCAATTTTTCCTGACTTAGATGCTCTTAAGAACTCATCGATTTCTAATAAAATTCATTTCAAGAATCTTTCGCTATTAATCATCTGGTCATTTATTGCTGGATTTTCAGAAAAATTTGTACCGAACTTACTTTCAAAAACCGAACAACGTGCAAAAGTAGTAAAAGTATAAGAATGTCACTCCAGATTTATTGGGATTAGAAGGAAGAGAGTGTATTAAATTTTTCAAGTTCGATTGAGATTGACGTAATAGCCGGTCAAAAGAAAAGAAGATGATTTGAGCCTATTTCATTTTTCATAAGCTACTAAGGTATCTTGATATCTCATTTGTTTTTGAATGCTTTCTCGAGAAAAGCGATCTAAGCTGGCGCTGGCATCCAGAATCGTTACCACTTCATCTTCCAATATTTTACTTGAACCTTGTTGTTTAGAAATTAAACACAATCCCAATATTTACATTAAGCAAATCAGTCGTAGATTTACTCGGACTGTAAGTCACATTACCGTCTTCCCTGTGAATATCGCCCTTTTTCAAATATTCCGCCTCACCTCCAAACAGATATCGAAATCCTAAATTGATATTAATCGCATATAGCCCCTTGCTTTCTTTTTTTCTACCCTGATAAACTCGAATCAACAAGCCGCCGCCACCACCGTAACTCATGGCTACATCATCATAATTTTTGGAACTGATGATATCTTCATCCCATTCCCAATCTTTCACTTTTGTCTAAGTCCAGAGATAATTAATACCAAACAGACCTTCAACATACGGCTTAATTATTCTATATTGCATTGGTGGCTGCACACGCAGCAATAAATGTCCCAACAAAATGTTATTGGTCGTTTCCACGTTAACGATGACGTCAGGTATGGTTGTACTTAGCGGTTCTTTCCTTGTTTCTCTGCCATAGATTAAAAAACCGAAGGAAGCTCCAGCAAAAATTGGAGATCGTGGAATATTATAGCAAAAATGTCCTGACAAGCCGAATCCGATATTATCGACATTTTCTTTGAATTCGTCTTGAGGAAAGCCAAGTGAAAAATTAATGCCAGCTTGAAACGGAGATTGTGCCCAGGCTAATGAGGTTGAAAATAGAATAAAAAGAAACAATAATTGAAAAATTATTAATCGATTCATGTACTCCTCCAAAGAGTTTTAACTTCGTAGCCAACAATGATGAGGGCTCATCAATAGATGAGCCCTTTTTATTGATCCGAATTATTATTTCATAAGAATCATTTTTTTAGTATTTGAGAAATAATCCATTACTTCTAAGTGATAGAAATAGATCCCGGTACTAACTTGATGTCCATTATTATCGTATCCATCCCATTCAATAAAATGATGACCTGGGTTATAATACTTTTCCAATAAGTTACGTACAACTTCGCCTTTTATATTGTATATGACTATTTTAACATCACCAGCTTTGGGCATACTATACTCAAACCTGGTTGTCATATTGAATGGATTGGGGTAGTTTTGGAATAACTTCCACTTAGTGGGGATCGACTCGTTTGTTCCTTCGTTGACCACATAAGTCGGATTTTCAGGATAGATTTCAACATCGTCGATAAGCACTCCCAACATTGTTTTTGAGCTATCAGAAACGAAGTGAAAGCGTATCCATACTTTGGTATAGCCGGTATTGATAAACTCGGTCAACCCAACTTCATATTGTGTCCATGTCGAAAAACTCATTCCCGAGAGTGAATCCATTTTAGTCCAGGTTAAACTATCTCCACTGGCTTCAACATAACATATATCTTTATCCTGTTCAGTGATATACTTTGACCAGAATTTGAGAGTGGCTTTATCGATGGAACTGAAATCAAATCCCGGTGTAAACGTGATTGTTGCATCCATATTATTTAAATATGGTGATCCAGAATTTACGTGAGCACTAAAACTGCCACTATATCCGCCAAACCGGTTTGTAATCCCCCACCCACCTTTGAAGTCCCAAAAACCTGTTTCTGTTTCAAAGCCATCAACTAAGTTGCTTGCTATTGAACTGGATCGGTTGATATTATTGTAGGCGTTGTAATCATCAGTCAAATTGAGTAATGTGATAACAAAGTCGAACTTTTTAGGTTCTAATGCCATGAATGACTTAAATTTCACAATTTGTGATGCTCCTGAAAGTATTAATGGAACATTAGCCGTATCACCATAAATAGTCTGAGCCCCAGATAGTATGTTACAAGCAACATAAAAATTTGAAGCATCATTAAGTCCACAATTTTTAATCTTTGCACCCACCTGGAAGGGAAAAAGAATGGGAATGGTCTCTCCAGGAAGCCATACCTCTTCAATTGCCATGTCATGATCGGGTGCTCGAAGCGCAAGATCCAGTTGTAATAATGAAAGTGGCTGGGTTGTATCATTTGAAGAAATATATATTACACCAATGTGTTTACCTGGATTTAAATTTCTCGTTTTAATCATGAAACTTACATCGGATGATTGAGCAGGACCGATAAAACCAGCGCCATTGGAAATTTCGATCCACTCGGCTGGTTCTGTTCCGACGAAACCAATCACTTGCATATCGCCAATATTATTACCATGATTTTCAAATAGAATGTTACTTCCATCTGATATTAGGATTTCGTCAACAAAAAAGCCGAGCAGTTCTGGATCATCTATGGTGCATAATCCTCTATCGGATGCAAATGCAAACCGAACAATAACACTGTCAGTTTTATATGGTGAGAGATCGAATAGAATTGGAATCCATCCACCACTTTTTCCGACCCAGCCAGCAATTCCTTCTCCCATATTCCAACCTTGCTCTGGATGTCCGAAGCTCCACAAACTCTGACAGATGTAGGCTGGACTCATTGGGTATGCGACATTGAAATTTTTCCCACCATCGGTTGATATCCAAACATTGCATCCATCCCAGCCGTCATAAGGAGCTATAGCTCCGGTTGAATCTTCAACAGCCCAGAATCCCATCCATGATAATTGCGGTTCATTTGTATTTGATATATTCAAAATTGGTGTGTCCAGATATTGCAGCCAATGATTGTCATAGCCGCCGATTTGAAAATCTCCACTCCACCAGGATATTTTATCATAAGCATTAAAACTATCAGGGTGGAACATGCTTTGGATTACCATACTATAATCCATGGTAGCGTATGCCATATTGCCGGTGCTTAAATTTTTGATTGTAAAGTATTCGACAGCAGAATCACCAACGGTTAACGAAAGATTCAATCGATCGGGCGATATAGCAATAGCTGGACCTCCGATGGTTTCATCCCAGATAAATGGGCTATATCTACCGATACCGCAGTTACTCCATTTAATGCGGAAATATCCTTCAACTCCCCAATATTCACCCCAGCTATTTTTACAGATCCAGCTTTGTTCTTCGTCATTCCACCCCACAATAAC
>Ga0209636_10003730_pt1 | contig 15550 bp, 10 predicted proteins | sample DeeMarSWOR152_54_FD_187464 | JGI IMG/M metagenome (GOLD analysis project Ga0209636, IMG submission 187464) | Marine sediment microbial communities from White Oak River estuary, North Carolina - WOR-1-52-54 (SPAdes) (version 2) | ecosystem: Environmental > Aquatic > Marine > Intertidal zone >...
TTTTCTACGAGGGGAATGCGATACTCGACGGTCCCGACGACCGAATGTATTCCCTGCGAAACCCCCTGGGGCCATCCGCGGATCGTATTCACACCACCTACCCGTAATTCCAGATATTCCGGCATCGTCCCGCGGCTCAGTTTGGAGGTGAGGCCGATCGCCAGAGTCTGAGGCCCCCAGATCCTTCTGAAGTGTCGGGCGTCGAGTGCGTACGTCGTAGACGCGTAGTCACCGGTGGCCCAGTCGCGCGACTGTGTGGCCGAGAGTTCGAGGAGGCTCCCTGCACTGGGGGAGACACGGAGATCGCGAGAGTCGTACCCGAAGCGCACTGAGGGAGTGAAGAACAGAGCGTCTTCCTCCTCCTCAGACGAGCCGTCGTTGGGCCGACGATGGCGATCCTCGATTCCCGCGTCCAGTCCCACCGAGTGATGCTCGGTGATCCACCGCGTCAGCCCGAGCCCACCCCGGGCGATGGTCTCCTCCCTGGCGTAGAAAGGATCCCGAGTCTCTTCCCAGCCGGCTTTCAGGGAGAGCGAAGTCCGTGTGCTCCCCACCCACGGCGTGTCCCAACTGAGTTCGACGGCCTCTTCCGCCCCCACGCATGCATTCCCCGCCAGTGTCTGGGCCTCTCCCCTGAAGTTGACGTTCTTGCCAGACAGACCGACAGAGATTCCCTCCCTCCAGTCGTCCCTTCCCCTGTCAGGATCCCAGTCGAGAGAGGGGAGGAGATACCAGGAGGGGCGTTCGAGAACCTCCAGCTCGACCGCGACGAACGAGGGATCTTCATTCTGTACCAGGCGGTAGTTGACGTCGGCGAACAGGCCCGTGTTAAGCAGGTGATTGGAGCCTTCTGAGAGCATCTCTTCGCTCAGTTCGTCGCCGGGCTCATAGCGGAGCTCCCTGAGGATAACGAAGTCCTTCGTTCTCTCATTCCCTCTCAGGATGATTCTGTCGATCACCTCCCAGTGCGACACCCCCGTGGGGCCGTGGTCCACACCGAGTGTGCCGAGCACGAGTGCGGAGGCTGCGATGAGGTGGACCAGCACCATCGACTCCTTCCCTTCTGGGCCGGTTGGAGGAACCATGGACTTTGCGTGGAAGTTATCGGCAAGGTATGATGATACATCTATACACCACCACCGCTCTGCGCGCAAGGGCGATTCTGGTGGTACCCGGTGGAGCGAGGAGGCCGGTGCAGGGGGGCCTCGGCGGCACAAAACGACCTGCCCGTGAGGTTCGTCTCACGGGCAGGTCGTTTCTGGGAAAAGCGAGCAGACTCACCAGCTGGCGTTGGACAATCTGCCCCGACCTCTAGAAATTGACATTCGCGGAGGCATTGGCCGCGAGGATCCTGGCCTCGTCCAACGGTAACAGGTAGTTATCGCTGATCTTGACAACCAGCCAGGGATCAGTCGAGCAGAAGCAACTGAAGATGGTGCCCCCGACTTCGAGCATCTCCGGATTGACCCGGTACAGATGACCAGTGTGCCAATCGACGTAGCAGCCCGGAGTCGTGATGTCCTGAATCGTCATGGTCGGCCAGACACCCTTCTTCCACGTGTAGTTGTAGTTGTAGGTCTGGGTGTCGATCTTCTGGGTTTTGGCCATTGCGTTAGCCTCCTTTGCTCACACTTCCTTCGTCCCAACTCTGCTCGCACGCCCAGAATTGTCCGAGGCGCCAAAGACACAGTCGCGTGGACCATGGGCGCCTCGGACCGGCTCTGAGAGAGACAGCCTGAAGGAGCGCAAGAATCGGGCCAAAGTTGAGTACGCCCTGAGGGAAGATGGCGGTATCGCATAACAGTAAATGGGCGAGCAGGTTATCTATATGATGCATGCGCGCTGTCTGCGCCGGTCAGCCGGAAATCGTGCCGGACTTGGGTAGGGTGTTACAGACGTTGGGTAGGGGGCTTCCCGGTGGGCTGGAGTGCCCGGCGGAGTGGTTTGATCAGCGGCTGGGGGTAGTGTCCCCATTCAGGCCTCGAGAGAGGCGGATGGGCAGTTGGACGAAAGGACGCAGATTCCGCACTGAGGGGTGCGTGCCTTGCACACGGTCCGGCCGTGCTCGATCAGCATGTACGAGAACTGAATCCAGTCTTCTTCTGGCACAAGCGACATGAGATTCTGCTCCACCTTCTCAGGATCCTTTTCTCGGGAGAGGTCGAGGCGTTTCGCCAGGCGGTGAACGTGCGTGTCGACGACGATGCCAGCAGTCTTGCCAAACGCAGTCCCGAGTACGACATTGGCGGTCTTCCGCGCGACCCCGGGAAGTTCGACGAGCGCCTCCATCGTGTTGGGCACCTCTCCGTGGTGGCGTTCGACGAGCGCTGCACTCGCCGCCTGTATGTGCTTCGTCTTATTCCGGTAGAACCCGGTCGACCTGATCTCGTTCTCGAGTTGATGCGGATCGGCAGAGACGAAGTCGCAGGCGCTCCGATACTTCGCAAAGAGCCCCCTGGTCACCTGATTGACACGCTCGTCGGTGCATTGGGCCGAGAGTATCGTCGCGACAAGGAGTTCGAGTGGAGATGAGTGATGGAGCGCGCAGCGGGCGTCTGGATAGGCCTGCTTCAAGGCGCGAACGATTCTCCCCGCTCGCGCGCGCTTATCGGCGAAGCGCTCTGGCATGGCTATGAGTCCTGTGTATGAGCCGTTCGTGAGGGAGAACTGTCCGGGGGGAGACCTCCGCACACTCTTCTCGTTGCTCGACAAATCACCCACAACGTGCTAGATTCAATCGTTGTCCCCACAATACCGTCGGGACTCGAATGTATCAGTCGTCGAGATCGACCTGCACAATCACCCGTCACCGTGGCAGTGCTACTACATCGGAGCCTCCATGATGGAGCACCGAAATGGTGAAGTCAAGTCAAAACGGCCGGCGTGGCAGGACTCTGTCCTCATTGCCTCGCTGGTCCTCATCGCGGTGGCACTCGTGGCGGGGCTCACGCCGTTCGCTCAGCTGTGGGGAATAAACCATCTGTCCTATGTACCGATGCTGACAGTCGTCGTGTTGGTCGTCCTGTCGGCGGCCCTGCAGTGCCCGCCCGCGCAGCGGCTCGCGTTGGCGCTGGGAAAGCCGGCCGCGTCCTGGATCGATCGTCGTCGGTCCCCTCGACTGAAAAGGGGATGGTACCTCATCCCACTCTGCTCCTTTCCCCTGCTGTGGGGGTTCCGTTCCCGGACATATCTCCAGGGCGACGGGATGCTGCTGACGCAGGCCCTTCAGCTGGGTCAATCGTTCAGGTGGACTGAGCCGCTCAGCCACTATCTCTATACGAGCGCGTTCGCTCTCGGTAATCGGATCTGGGGGCAGAATCCTGTTCTCGTCTACCAGGCAATCAACTGTGTGGCCGGAGTCCTGTTCGTCGGATTGGCGCTTCTCATCGGCCGCGATCTCGCCAGACAGTCAGCCGCGCGGGTCTTCATCTTCTGCTGTCTCGTTGCGCCGGGGGCCACAGCGCTATATTTCGGATACGTGGAGAACTACTCACTCTTCTATCTCGCCTGTCTGCTGTTTCTATGGCTCGGCGTGAGGACTGCTCTCGGGCGGGGATCGCTGGTCCATACGGCTCTGGCGCTCTCGATCGCGGTTATGATGCACCTGGCGGCGATCGTTTTCTTGCCTTCGCTTGCGGTGCTCGCGATCCGCGGGCCGCGGGGAGAACGACCAGGCCTCAGGTCGCTGATCGCCGCGGCGGCCGCATTTGTGGTGCCGCCTCTCCTCCTCGCCAGCTGGTTCTTCCTCACCGGGATCCGTCCCGGCGACCTCGACCGTCCGGCGGTGAGCCTCCTTCTGCCTCTGGTGGGCGGAGGATCTGGTGCGTACACGGTCTTCTCGGCGCGACATCTGCTCGATGTTGTAAACGAATATCTCCTCGTCGCCTGGACGGCCGTTCTCCTCTGTCCGGCCCTGCTGGTTCGACGCCCGATCGCCTGGCGGCGCCCCGCGGTCTCCTTTCTCATGACCGCGACAGTCCTCATGGCACTCTTCTGCCTGTTCGTCAATCCCGGACTGGGGATGGCGAGGGACTGGGATCTCTTCGCGGTGGTGGGATTGCCGTGGCTCCTGCTTTCGCTCTATCTGTTCGTAGACGAGGATCGGTCGCGTCGCGAACTCACCAGGGCGACGTTTGCGATCGTTTCAGTCGCTCTTGTCGTCACATTCCCGTGGGTTCTGACGAACGCCGACGAGGGGCGGTCGGTAGCTCGCTTCCGCGATCTTCTCGACTACTATGTCGACCTTCCACTGACGGCGTACGGACACGAAATATTGAGCATCCACTTCCGCGACCACAAGATGATCGAGGACGAGATCAGGGAGCTCGAACGGGCGGCGGAGTTGAGGCCGGACAACTTCCGATACGCGGCGAATCTCGGAATCGCCTATCGGCTCGCCGGCCGGGCCGATCTCGCGATCGCGCAGTTCGAGCGAGCTGTCGAGCTCGAGCCGAATCGTTTCGAGAACTACGCCAATCTCGCGAGGGCCTACCACCTGGCGGGAAGAGAAGAACTGGCGATGGATGCGCTCGAGGCGGCGGTGAGGCTATCGCCGGGATTCGTTGAGGGGCGTTTCAGCCTCGCCGGGCTGTACCTGAGACGCGGGATGGCGGAGGAGGCAGTCGCCGAGTACGAGAATGTCATCAGGATAGCCCCCAGAAGCCCCTATGCAATAGAGGCACAGATGAGGCTGCAGCAGCTGTACAAGATGCGCGAGGAAGGCGGCGAAGGCCCGGCCGGGAGTGTTGACACAGGAGTGGGACCGTAGTACAATGAAATCAGTCCATCTGTCTCTTTGCGGATCAGATGCGGTGCTCGTCTCTCCGGTGGCAGGAGATGGAGGTGCGTCGGCCCGGGAGAGATCCGATAGGGGATCCGGCCAGGAACTCGAGTTGATGTTGAATCGGGCGGCGGACTCGAACGGACCATGTAGGGGAGGGGAACGATGAGACGGGTATCAGGGATGTTGGCTGTGGGGGTGGCAGTGATATGTGCTGCTCACACGGGTCATGCGATAGTCGGTGGAACCGATGCCCTGTGGGAAGAGTTCTTCGCCGCCGGGGCTGCTTACGTGCCCGGCGAGATGCTGGTCAAGTTCAACGAGCATATGGAGGATGACGCGATTAAGGCGCTGATGAATCAGGTCGGCTCGATCATCCTGGACGACAGCCCGTGGGTCGATTTCCTCGTCATATCGGTGCCCGAGGACATGACAGTACTGGAGGCTGCCGACTGGTTCGGGGCACGGTCCGAAGTCATCTATGCCGAGCCGGACTACATCGGGCACGTCTTCTTCACGCCCAATGACCAGTACTATTGGCAGCAGTGGGGTCCCGGCTGCATCGGGGCAGAACAGGCGTGGAACCACGAGCAGGGTAACCACTCTGTCACCGTGGCGGTCCTGGACACGGGAGTCGATCTCGACCATCCGGATCTCGATTTCAATGTGGATACATCGATCGACTATGATTTCGTCAACGGGGATGATCAGGCGAACGATGACTTCGGTCATGGGACGCACTGCATAGGAATCGTCGCAGCCGAGATCGATAATAGTATCGGGGTCGCCGGCCTGCAACAGGTGAGGATCATGGCGGTCAAGGTAGCTAACGTGCTCGGCATGGCTACCGCAGGGTGGATCGCCAAGGGCATCAACTATGCAACAGCCAACGGCGCGGATGTCATCAGCATGAGCTTGGGGATGACCTCCAATTCGAGCGCGATACGCGACGCCTGTCTGGGCGCCTGGAACGGCGGCGTGCTCGTCGTGGCGGCTGCAGGGAATTCGAACACGTCCACCAGGACTTATCCTGCTGCCTACTCCACCGTCATAGGCGTTGCCGCGCTGGAGACGTGCACGCAGCGCGCCGGGTACAGCAACTATGGTTGGGAGAACGTGGAGCTGGCGGCGCCCGGGAGTAATGTCTACTCGACCATGCCCACATACCCATGGTTCACGCTCTGGCTCCTTGGGTACAGCCGCAACTATGATTCGATGAGCGGGACGTCGATGGCGTGTCCCCATGTGGCGGCTGTGGGAGCTGCCTATTTCTGCTATATGCCGACGATGACTAATGTCGCAGTCCGCACCCATATGAGAGCTAACGCCGACGACCTCGGGGCTCCCGGGCCAGATGAGTATTATGGGTACGGACGGGTCGACATGTGGCCCACTGACTGAGATGAAGCAACCGCGCGGCCTGCGGGAACCGCGCCTGAGCGGACCGGCGTCCACGGCCGGCACAGACAACGGTCTTTCGCGGGCGGGGGTGTGCCTCGCCCGCGACAGCATATACTGCTCATACATCACATCCCGCTGGTTCTGGAGACCGTCGAGCAGCCTCTGCGCCCCGAACAGTCGGACAGGAGCTACTCGCCAGTCTCTCGCCCATTGGGGAGGTAGGCCATGTGGGAGCGGGTTATACAGGCAATATCAGACCACCACCGGTTCGTGATTACAACGCATCTCAATCCGGACGGCGATGCTATAGGCTCGGAACTCGCCCTCGCCGAATTCCTCGCCGATCTGAGCAAAGAAGTGAGGATCATCAATGTCCACCCTGCGCCGCACAGCTATCAGTTTCTTCCAGGCAGTGACCGCATCCTGCTGTTCGATTCCGACGAGGCGCGGGACTGGCTGAGGCGCGTCGATGCGGCATTCGTTCTCGACATCAGCACGTGGGCACGGTTGGGTGCTCTTGGTAATCTGCTCACCGAGAGGGCGGTGCCGACTATCTGCATCGATCACCATCCAAGTCCTGACCATGGACCCGGCTCCGCCGCGGATGTCAGTGCAGAGGGCCCGATACTCGTCGTCGACGTCGGGGCATCTGCGACCGGAGAGCTCGTCTATGACCTGATTATGGGGGTGAAGGGGACCCTCTCGCCGAGTCAGGCGGAGGCGATCTACGTCGCACTTCTCACGGACACCGGATCATTCCGGTTTCCCAATACCACGGCGCGCACGCATCGAATCGCTGCTGATCTGGTGGAGATGGGGATCGACCCGGCGCGGATCTACGACTGCATCTACGGGCGGTCGTCGATGCCGAGATTACAGCTTATGGGCCGGGCCCTCACGTCGATCGAGACGCGATGCGATGGGAAGATCGCCTACGTTGCCGTCACCCAGAGGATGCTCGAGGAGACCGGAGCTCAGCCGGATGATACCGAGGGATTGGTCGATCTGGCGCGCCGGGTCGAAGGGGTCGAGATCAGTCTCTGTTTTGTCGAGCAGGGGGATGGGAAGGTCAAGCTCTCTGTGCGCTCGCCGGGTGTTGTCCGTGTGAATGGGCTTGCCCGGCAGTTCGGGGGCGGGGGACATGCCTATGCGTCGGGCGCCTTGCCTGAGGGCGAGCTCGATGCAGTGATCGAGGAGGTGATCGGCGAGGCCTGCCGTCTGGTGAGAGAGACGCATTACGAGCGGGAGAGATGTGGGGAAGGAGCCGCCGGAGAGTGACCGCCGGGGGAGGAGCGCGCCGTTGCGAATGTACGAGACGGGCCAGAACGTCATTCTGGCCCGTCTATCATAGGGAAATCGTGCCGGTGTGCAGTCCTCATTCCCTCCCAGGTTCTGTCTCGATCGCCGCCGTGCCGGAATCGCTGAATGAGAGAAACGCGCGGAGCGAGAGATCGAGTTCATCGAACGGCGACCCGAGCGTCGAGAGCTGGACCCATCCAGACTGCCCCTTCCAGAACTGCCTGCCGGTGGCGGCCGGCGTGTCCTGATCGGCTGAGACGAACGGGCCGTACCCGTTCGCATCGGTCCACGTCAACACGACATGGAAATCGCCGCTTGTCATCGAGACGTTCGTCCCTACGACGATCCGCTCAGGGGGCGAGCTCGCCTGAATCGTGTACGGTCCGGCGAGCACGGTATCGGGCAGTCCGGCTGCGTCAGAGTAGATATACATGTCAGCGGAGTTGTACATGTTGTCGTAGTAGTCGATCCAGCAGCCGATCGATTCGATCGTCGCGGGGTAATGCATCGGTGTTATCCGGGCGGCCACGGCGAAGCCGGTGTCCGATGCAGCGATCGAGTTCTCATATGTGCCGTCGTCATAGTACTCCCAGAATACCGTCGCCTCTCCGACCCAGAACGGATTGCCGAACATATCCACCTTGTAAGTCTCGAACGGCGATGCCGGGACGACCCTGCCGAAGGAGATCCCCGGCGTATTGAGCGGTGCCGCATTAGGCACCTTCATGCCGATATGTCTCGAATAGAGGCCGGGCCCTGTGTTCTCCATGGCATGGGTGTCGACCATCCTAGGCTTGTACCCGGTGCTATCCTTGGCCACCGCACCGATCACGGTAAAGGTCCATTGCAGGCTGTTGATCGTGTTTACATATTCCCACTTCACATCGAGGTACAGGGAGTCACCGGGCATGTACTCACTCGTATCAGTGCTCACCTCGACCATCCTCAGATAGGCCGTATCAGGGGGATGAAACCAGTTGAGGTATCGGGCCATCAGCTCGTCGGAATCGAAAGGGGCACGGTCCAGATTGGGTTCCAGCCCGCCGAATTCGAAGGAGACGCCGAGTGTGCGCGAGCCGTCAAGACGGTTGAGGTAGGCGACGCCGTGTGTGGCTCCGTCTTCGACGTTCGTGAACAGGCGGTGGTCATCGTGTGTCGGCGGGTTGTAGGTCTCGAGATGATCCATGTACTCGTTTTCGCCGACATACGAGAAGAAGAGCGTTTCGGTGAATGTCCCCGCTATCCCTTCGAGGAAGAACAGATCCGCTTCTCCGTCGTCGATCCCGTTTATGCCGAAACTCGGCCCGAACTCATGGCCTCCGATGAGGGGATCCCAGTACCAGCAATCTCCGCATTCCAGGTACACGCGTCCGCCTACGTCGAGATACTCCTCGATCTTGATTGCCTCCGGCGACCACGCAGGCACGATATAGTTGTGTGGATAGATGCCGAGACAGACGAAGAGGCCCTGGAACTCCTCGAGGTTGAACGGCAGGATGTCGAGAGTGATGAGCCCGCTGCTTCCGTTAGCGACGAGCGCGTCGAGGATCGCCTGACCACTTCCCGGCAGGATGTCCGGTTCCCAGATCAGGTACTCGACTTCGGCTGATGGCTGCCGCTCTGGAGCGGGGCCCGTCTCGCACAGCGCTCCCGTCACTGCCGCAAACAACATGACGGCTGAAAAAGCAGCAATTCCTTTCATCTATGTTATCTCCTCCTCCGTTACCTCACCCATATCAGCCCGCTCCGCTCGTGCCGAAGCAGCACGTCTAATCCCGGGCGGGATCTGAGTCTTCCTTCCTGCAGGTGCAGTATGCGAGCATACCACAATTTGGTGCCTGTGTCAAGTGCTTTGGTGTCGTCCGTCTAGGGCATCTGTTTCGTAAACGCGAAGCTGTCCTCGTCGAGGACGAAACCGGGGTGATTCCCGATGCGTCCGAAATAGGTATACTCGCCCGGCGGGGCGTAGGCAGGGACAGCCTGCGTGAGGTGCGGTTGCCGCGTCTGCCCCGGGAGCAAGGTCACGGTCACCGGGCCCACGACAGGTCCGTAGGGGTTGCCGTTCGGCAGCTCAACATCCGCCCACGCCTCGATACTCACTGTGTCGGTCGTGTGATTGGTGAGCGTGGCCACGAACCCGAAGCTCCCGCCCCCGGGCGGGATGACGATGGGGATCGTGTCCGGAGTAAGCGATACCGTGACGGGAGGGATGGTAGGCACGAGCGCCACGTCAACAGTCGCGGGATTCCCCTCGGTGACGATGATGTTATCGATCGTCTGAGTCTCGTAGCCGCTCTTGGTGACTTCGAGCGTATAGGTTCCCGGCGTGAGGAGCCACCGATATCGACCGTACAGAGGCTCGCTCGTGCGGGGCGTGACCTCAGGTCCGTACACCTCGAGCACGCTCACCGTGGCCTCGAGCGGGTCCCCCGTGTAGTAGTCGGCGATCTGTCCTGTGATGCTCGTGCCCCGAACCCGATCGAGCAGATAGACGATGCCGGGCCGGATCTTGCTGTACGCCTCGTACAGGTCTTCCCCCGGTATGATGAAGTAGGGATAGGGGAGCGTCTCGACCATGAAGTCGAAACAGCCGAGCTCACCATAGTACCAATTGCCGCTCATTCCCGACCATCCTGAGTTCGGTTCCCACGTATAGTGGCTGGTCGAATAGAGGCGCTCCATTCTGATCGCCATCTGTTGGGCGATATCCGAAATGGCACCATCGTCCGGCGCGGGTCCATTCAGATCCCAGGGATAGAAGACGAGCTCTCCGTAGCTGTGGTAGGAGATTGATAGCGACGGTCGGATTGCCTGGGCCAGATCGCGAAGGGCCTGGTTCTCGCTCTCGGAAAAAGGAGATGCGCCCCTGAAGTCATAGTCCCATGGCTCGCTGCTCCCGCCATAGATCCAGTTGAAATCGTAGTTCCGGTTGAGGTCGATCCCCTCAGTGGGACACGTCCACCAGTTATTGCAGACATACTCGAAGAGTATCTGGTTGTTATTGATGTCCCGTGCGTTCTTGCGCCAGTAGAGGCTTATGCTATCGGTGACGGCGAAATGGCCGTCTGGATTCATGAGTGGCACAAACCAGATCTCTGTGTTATCGATCCAGTCCATCACCTGGGGATTGGAGTGGTAGTCGCCGAGGAGCTCGTTGATGAGGAACATCGAGGCCTCGAGCCCCATCACCTCACAGGCATGGTGGACGCCGATATAGAGGACGACGGGCTCGTCTTCGTCGAGCTCGACGTTGTCGGATACTTTCATCGCCCATATAGTCCACCCGAGCTGGGTGGTCGTTCCGATGCTGTCGAAGGCGGCTATGCCGGGGTAGATCGTGGCGAGAGATTCGAGCTCGGCCACCATCTCCTCATACGAATGGTACTCAGGGTCGAGCGGGAGACGAGCAGCTTCGATCTCGGCAGGGGAGGCCAGGATGCTGACCTCAAAGCCGGCCGACTCGAGCGCGCTGACCTGATCCTGAGTGGCGAGGAAGTCGGCCCAGCGGACTCCTGCCTCGCTCGCCAGGATCATCCCCATCGATTCGAGTCTGGGGAGCTCGGAGAGATGATCGATGAGTTCGACGCGGATCAGCCAACGGTCTTTTTCGCCTCGCTCCGTCGGCCGTGCGTTCGTCCAGGATGTGAGAATCGCCGTTGCCAGAATCGACACGACGATCAGTCTCCAGATGTTGCATCTGGGCATCGTCGTTCCTCCCTTTCCGCGGACGGAGAGCGATCCAGCTCTCCACAACCCCGCTCCGGCCGTGGATCATGTATGTGACGGTTCAAGATTCCGGTAGCATTCTCGTCAGCCACCAGCAGATCAGAAAGAGCTTCCCGATTATAAGATAAGGGACACCGATCATGAACAGGGCGATGATCTTCATCCGTCCAGCGGGTGAGAAGCCGCCGGCGGCGAGAAGGAACGCCCCGATCATGATGACGGCACCGCCGATGCCTTCCCATCGCCAGGCCAGCCCAGAACCTCCTATCGGGATGATGAGAAGGAGAAAGATCGGCAGCGCAGGATCACGGAGGCCTACACCGAGGGCGAACAGGAAAGCGGATGCATTCCAGAGTAAGGCGGAGACGCGTGCCAGCCGGCGGATCCGCCTTGCCAGTGGAGCAGATATCTCGATGCGTGCCACCGTGCCCCCCGAGAGACAGCAACTCCTCAGCGCAGCTAGCAACGCGGAGGAGCGTATTGTGGATGTCCGTTCGACCGCTTCGCACGCCTCAGCAGTTTATTGTACACCAGCCAGTCCATTCAGTCAAGGTGGTTCTCGAGGCGGATGAACGGCGCACTCTCTGTGCATCGGGCCATGCATCGGGCTGGCGCGCAGGGCGCGGAGAGCCCGGATCGGTTGGGGCGCCGCCGTCCCCCGAGGAAGAGCACGCCTCGCGGCCCGCGCTCCTCATGGGACTATTGGTGATGAAAAAAGGTTGACGCCCCGGCGAACCGTGTATATGGTTAAAGGGCAGGAACTCCCGCGGCCTCTGTTCGTTTCATCAGAGTGAGGGTCGCGGGGCGGTCTGTCTGCGTAATCGGGCAGGCCAATACCAGCGGTGTGTGGAATTCAGGCCAGGTCCGGGCTGTGAGGTGGATAGACCGTGTGTCGGCTTCGTGGATAGATCGCGTGTCGACTTGATCGAGGGGATCGTCCCTGCTGCAGGAAACCGCGGTCCGGGACTATTCGCGGAACCCAGTGTGCAAGTCCGCCCGGGAGAGGACGTGGCGAAGCTGAGAGGTTATAGAGATGAGTAAGAGTAGAGACAAGGGCAGGGACAGAAAACGTCGGCATGAGGATGAGGCCGCCGACAAGCACAGCCGGCGAGCTGGCGCTGGGAGGCGCTCAATACTGAGGGAGTATGTTCAGTCATTCGCGATAGCGATATTCCTGGCGCTTCTGATCCGCGGCTTTGTCGTACAGGCATTCAAGATTCCGTCGGGTTCGATGGAACAGACGCTTCTGATCGGCGACTTCCTGTTAGTCAACAAGTTCCTCTACGGTAGTAACTTTCTGTTCGGACGTGAGAAGATGTTGGCGATTCGGGATCCGGTCCCCGGCGACATTCTTGTCTTTCGCTATCCCTATGACCCTGACGTGCCTCAGCCGGCACACAACTATAGGCGGATCGTCGGTCCCATCTTTTGGAACAGATCCACAAACTGGTTCCATTTCTACTCGCCCCGCGACTATATCAAGCGATGTGTCGCTGTCGAAGATCAGACGATCGAGATACGCGATAAGCAGGTCTATGTCGATGGAGTCTTGGTCGCGTCGGATCACACTCGTCATGCGGACAGACGCATCATACCCCCATTGGCCGTCGCCGATGACAGCGTCTCCCAGGTTCGTTTCCAGAGGGCCTGGGAATCGGGGGAGTTCCTCCAGGCCACCTCGATGACGCGCAGTGTTCGCGACAACTTCGGTCCGGTGACGGTTCCGGCCGGGCAGATCTTCGTCATGGGTGATAACCGCGACAACTCTCTCGACAGCCGGTTCTGGGGGCCGCTCGACAAGAATCTCGTCAAGGGAAAGGCGATGATCATCTACTGGTCGTGGAATCATCACAGAGTGAGGCCGTGGTTCGCGATCTGGAACAAACTGCGCTGGAGCAGGATAGGTACCTTGATACACTAAGATAGACTCCAGGAGGGAGGACCAGGGAGGTGTGACACCTGGGAATTCTGACCGACAGATAGACCTCGCCGGCATGGTGAGGTCTTTCTTGTGGTTACGGGATTCTCCCGGCAGCGCCGAAGGGGGAAAGATGCTTGACAAAGACCTATGGGTCATGTATATAGGAGTTGACAAGTCGGATTTAGCGCACGACGGTACTCTTCAGGCGAGAACAGGACCGAGAGGGATGATTGCACCTCTCGGGCGTGCACCATAAGCCCACGGATCACGGGGAGATGGAGAGAGAGAAAGAGGGGCTCGAGCCCCAACGGGCAGAACCGGAGGATCCCGAATCGGAACGGAGCGACGTGATCTACGATCTGACCGGGGGGTCGGCGGGGACCGAGGTTGAAGCGAAGAGCGAGAGGGACACGACAGAGGGCGTGGAGTCGGAGATCGATCGGTTGCGACGCGAGCGGGATGAGTACTTCGATCAGTATCTTCGCGCCATGGCCGATCTCGAGAATATGAAGAAGCGCGTCGCGCGGGAGCGCGCCGAATACGAGCGGTACGCCACGGAGAATCTGCTGCGCGAGCTGCTCACCGTGGTCGATAACCTCCGACGTGCGATCGATGTAGGACGGGAGTGCCACGATTTTGAGCCATTCTTCGAGGGTGTTGAGCTGATAAGCCGCCAGGTGCTGGAACTCCTCGAGAAGGAAGATCTACAGCTATTCCATTCCGTTGGCGAGGAGTTCGATCCGTCCCGCCACGATGCGATCTACACTGTCGAGAGCGATGAGCATCCCCCTGACACTATCGTCGAGGAGCTGGCCCCAGGCTATCTCATAGGGGAACGAGTCCTGCGTCCAGCTCAAGTCGTGGTGTCAAAGGCAAAGCAGGAGTCCGTTCCGGACGGGTCCGGGGGCCCGGGGGATGCCGCGGAAGAGAATAGATGACGCAGCTGATGGGTCGGCGCGACGCGTCGATCCATAGTGAGGTCTGATGAAAGATCTGATTCAGAAGAAGGAGGTAGGGTGACAATGGCGAAAGTGATCGGCATCGATCTTGGGACCACCAACTCGTGCGTTGCCGTTGTAGAGGGTGGCGATGCTGTGGTCATTCCCAACCCCGAAGGCGGACGCACAACCGCTTCGATTGTCGCATACAGTAAATCAGGTGAGCGCCTTGTGGGGCCGCTGGCGAAGCGGCAGGCGATCACGAATCCTGAGAATACGGTCTATTCGATCAAGCGCTTCATGGGGCGCAGGATCAATGAGGTGCCGGAGGAGATCGGCCTCGTCTCGTACAGGGTGGAGGCCGCTCCCAACAACGATGTGCGGGTGAAGGTCGGCGATAAACACTATTCGCCGCCGGAGATATCGGCCATGCTCCTCCAGTATTTAAAAAAGGCTGCGGAGAGCTACCTGGGCGAGCCGGTCCAGCAGGCCGTGATCACCGTGCCGGCATACTTCAACGACTCTCAGCGCCAGGCGACAAAGGACGCGGGGAAGATTGCCGGCCTGGAGGTGTTGCGGATCATCAACGAACCGACTGCGGCAGCCCTCGCCTACGGTCTGGAGAAGAAGACCCAGGAGAAGATTGCGGTCTTCGACCTCGGGGGAGGGACCTTCGACATCTCGGTCCTCGAGATCGGAGAAGGGGTGTTCGAGGTGCTCGCCACGAACGGTGACACCCACCTGGGAGGGGACAACTTCGATCAGAGGATCATCGACTGGATGGCCGACGAGTTCAAGAAGGAGCATGGGATTGATCTGAGGAAGGACATGATGGCGCTCCAGCGGCTCAAGGAGGCCGCGGAGAAGGCGAAGTGTGAACTCTCTACGACCATGCAGACGAATATCAACCTACCGTTCATCACTGCTGATGCTTCGGGCCCCAAACATCTCGATCTCATGCTGACGAGGGCCAAGCTCGAAGGGTTGGTTGAGGATCTGGTGGAGCGCACCAAGAGCCCGTGCAAGCAGGCACTGACCGACGCAGGCGTCACTCCCCAGGACATCAAGGAGGTGATCCTCGTTGGCGGGCAGACGAGGATGCCGAAGGTCTTTGAAACAGTCAGGGAATTCTTCGGCAAGGAGCCACACAAGGGCATCAATCCCGATGAGGTCGTGGCCATGGGTGCCGCGATACAGGGCGCGGTCCTCGCCGGGGAGGTCAAAGATGTGTTGCTGCTCGATGTCACGCCCCTCTCCCTGGGAATTGAGACCCTGGGTGGAGTGATGACGAGGATCATCGAGCGGAACACGACGATACCTACCCGCAAGAGTCAGTTATTCACGACAGCGGCGGACAGCCAGCCAGCGGTCTCTGTCCATGTACTCCAGGGTGAGCGCGAAATGGCTGCGGACAACAGGACGCTCGGTCGATTCGATCTGGTCGGTATCCCTCCCGCACCGAGAGGGGTTCCGCAGATCGAGGTC
>Ga0209636_10003731_pt1 | contig 15548 bp, 7 predicted proteins | sample DeeMarSWOR152_54_FD_187464 | JGI IMG/M metagenome (GOLD analysis project Ga0209636, IMG submission 187464) | Marine sediment microbial communities from White Oak River estuary, North Carolina - WOR-1-52-54 (SPAdes) (version 2) | ecosystem: Environmental > Aquatic > Marine > Intertidal zone >...
AACCGAGCACGCCAAATTTTTTGAATTTCTTTGAGACATTTTATCATGGTGCCAGGTTGGCATCGGATTGTTAATAATCGGTATCGTCCACTTTCCTGGGCTTTTAGGGGAAATTGGAGTATCATAGGTTCGATTTTATTATGAAATGTACTAAAATGAAAATCTTTTAATACACCCACTATTTTCCCTTGTTTACCCCATAAATTAATCTCCTTATTGAGAGGTGATTCAAAGCCAATTTCTTTAACAGCGCTTTCATTAATGACAAAGGCTTCTGTTCTATCGGCAGAAAAGTCTTCAGAAAAAAATCGACCTTGCTGCATATCAACCTGATAAGTCGCTGCAAAATCATAATCAACATGTAAAATCCAAAAATGGCTTTCTTGATTCTCGTTTTTCATCGGCCAATTAACACTGGTTGTCCGGGTAATCGAATGATCACTGACCGGTTCCGAACGTGTTAAACAAATAATATCCGGATTTTTTAATAGCTCATTTTTAAATGAGTTATAATTACTACTTACATCAGCTTTTAATTTCACACAGATCAGATTCTCTTCATCATATCCCAATTGGCTTTTCTGGAAAAATACCAATTGTTGAAAAACAATAATTGTACTTATGATCAATATAATTGATAGCGAAAACTGAAATATAACCAATATTTTTTTAATACTACTGTTTTTAAGACCTATATTCAATCTACTCTTAAGAAGACGAACGGGCTGGAATGAGGATAAAAACAGGGCAGGATAAAAGCCGGACAAAATTGATAAAAATATGGTTATAAGGATTATGCCGATTAAAAATTGTTTACTTTGAAAAGGTATGGCTAACATTTTCCCTGTCAATTGACTGAAAACCGGTAATATCATTTGAACGATAAACAGGGCAAAGAATAAAGCGATGATTGTTAGAATACCGGTTTCATAAAAAAATTGTTGAATAATGTGTTTGCGGTTAGCGCCAACCACTTTTTTTATCCCGATTTCCTTATTGCGTTTTAATGAAAGCGCTGTTGAAAGATTTGTATAATTGATGCTTGCAATAAGCAGAATAATGATCGCAACCATGCCAAATATATAAATATATTTTATGTCGCCCGTTGTCGATAAAAATTTGATCGAGTTGCCATGCAGATGGATTTTTTTAAGGGGTAAAATTGAATAACAAAGATACTGTAAATCCGCACCAGGTCTATTTCGTTTTTCACATGCTGTGATTTGCTGAGCAAGCATTTTTAGATCGCATTTTTCAATATGAGCATAAGTGCGAAGGGACTGGTCGTCCCAGTGATTCCAGTTTATTCCCAATTTTCCCATAAGAGGTATTGGAATATAAATCTGACTTTGAATGTGTGAATTATGCGGCAAATTCTCTAAAACAGCGGTGACTTTTAACGGTATTTTTTGTCCAAATAAAAACATGGTCAGTGTTTGACCTATCGGATTATCATTACCAAAATACTTTTGGGCAGTTTTTTCTGTGAGGATGATTGAGTTTGGATCTTTTAGTGCTGTTTCAGGGTTTCCAGCTTTTAAATCAAATGAAAAGATATTAAAAAATTGATCGTCGATTAGGCACCAGGTTTCTTCAAAGCTTTTTTCATTGTATTGAAGTGTAATGGGCTCAACTTCTGAAAAATCACCGACACAGGTTGTATTAATAACCTGAGGCAAATCCTGTTTAATCGCCGGTCCAAGCATCTTTGATGACACAGCGGTTAAATTTTGGGAATCTCCCCTCAAGACCAGAACGATGTCATCTGATTTTTCATGGAATTGATCGTAGCTCAATTCATCCTGAATCCAGATCATGATAAGGATAGCGCATGCCATTCCAATCGCAAGTCCCAAAATATTTATAAAAGAATACGTTTTGTATTTCGAGAGATTTCTCAGAGCGATTTTTAAATAATTTTTGAACATGATTTTCTCCTTCTCGTGAAACGTCAAACGTGAGACGTGAAACGGATTTCAGGTGGTGAATACGTCTGCCGTTTGGCGTTTGACGTCTCACGTTTTTATTCATATCTCAAACTTTCAACAGGATTCGCCAGCGCTGCTTTGATCGATTGGTAGCTCACCGTAACCAAAGCAATAACCAACGCCAGTACGCCAGCAGACAAAAGTATCCACCAACCAATGTTGATTCGATACGCAAAATTTTGCAGCCATTTGCTCATCACATACCAGGCAATTGGCAGTGCGATAAGATTGGCTACGATAATCCACTTTGTGAATTCCTTTGTTAGTATTCGAATTATTCCTGGAACCGATGCCCCTAACACTTTGCGTATTCCAATTTCTTTGGTTCGTTGTTCTGTGGTGAAAGCTGTTAAGCCGAACAGTCCCAGGCAAGCGATGAATAACGCCAGGAAAGTCCCATATCTGACAAGGATTCCTGCTCGTTGTTCGGTCTGATAAAGTTGATCCACTTCTTCATCCAAAAAGTGGAGCTCAAAAGGAAATTCTGGGACAAATTCTTTGAGTTTGTTTTGTATAACAGCAAGCGTATTGGGAATTTTTTCTGATCTGATTTTGATATAGGCATCGGTGTACCACCAGGGATGAATGACCAGAATGAGTGGAGCGATTTCACTGTGCAATGATCGAAAATGAAAATCTTTGACCACGCCGATAATTTTGCCCTTTCCTTCGGCGAAAGGAAGGTCGCAAGAAAATTGCTTCCCAATCGGCGATTCAAGTCCCATAAACTTGACAGCGCTTTCATTTAAGATGAAACTCTGCCAGACATCAGTCTGAAAATCCCTTGAGAAAAATCTCCCCTGAACCATTTCCACATCAAACATCTCTTGAAAATCAAAATCCACGGAACGGATTGCCAGGGTTATGTTTTCATTGTTTTGTTTTCCTTCCCAATTCACATGACTCGCTGCAAATCCACCACGAAAGGAAAAATTTGTCTGTGCCACTGAAAGAATATTAGGATGCTTTTGCAACTCTTGTTTAATCGTTTCATATTTATCATAGAATGATCCGCCCATCTGGAAATTGATAATGTGCTCTTTTTCAAATCCTAATTCTTTTTTTTGAATATAATCCAGTTGTTTGTAAACCATAATAGCGCCAATGATCAATAAAACCGAAATAACAAATTGGGTGATGACAAGTACTTTACGAAAAAGCGGACTTTTTGAACCTGTTCTAATGTCACCTTTTAAAACCGTTACAGGACGAAATGATGAAAGAAAGAATGAGGGATAACTGCCAGAGATAATACCCGTAATGACTGCAATTCCGATTAGACTTAAAATAAGAGCACCAGAATAATGAAGCGTTAAGTTTTTATCCAATAGATTATTAATCAAGGGAAGTAATAATTGAACCAAAATAACAGCAATGACAAGCGCCAAAAGGGCCAACAACACCGACTCCCCCAGGAATTGTCCGATCAGTTGCATGCGACGTGAACCGACAACCTTTCTCATGCCCACTTCCTTTGCTCGATTTAAAGAGCGGGCAGTGGAAAGGTTCATGAAATTCATGCAAGCAATGATGAGAATGAATAATCCGATTGTTCTAAAGATGTAAATATAAAGAATCGGGCCTCCACCGAAATAATTGTAAAGATGAATATTGAGAAGATGTTCTAATTCGATATTGGCGTTTGAATCGGGATAGTGACGTTTTAAGGTGCCTGAAATTTTTTGATTGACTCCTTCCAAATCCACATTTTCTTCAAGCTGCACATACGAATGATATGCGCCAACATCCCAGGTGTCAATCTTCATTCCCGAAGCTGTCACAAATGAGAATGGAATGAGAATATCAAATTGGAGATGAGAATTTGATGGCACATTTTTGACCACACCAGTCACATGAAATTCCAGCCACCGAGTCCACCACTCAAAATACATAATTTTACCAATCGGATCTTCATCACCAAAATACTTTCTTGCTGTTTCCTCCGTAAGGATGATAAAGTTGGGATCGGAAAATGAGTTTTCAGGATTACCTTTCACAAACGGAAATGTAAAAATATCCACAAAAGAAGACTCAACACCACAAACTTTCACCTGAAAAACTTTATCTTCAAATTGTAAAGGTCGCCTGACATTATGGAATATTCGAGCTGAGTTTTTTATTTCAGGATATTCATCTTTCAATGCGACCGCAAGTGGCCCAGGGCCTGCGATTGAATAACTATTTTTCTCAGGCCACACTCTTAACACTCTGTAAATATTGTCAGCATTCTCATGAAATCGATCATACCTTAATTCATTTTGAATCCACAACAAAATGATAATCGTACAAGCCATTCCAACCGCAAGTCCCAAGATATTGATAAAAGAATACGTTTTGTATTTTGAAATATTTCGAAGTGCAATTTTTAGATAGTTTTTAAACATGATTTCTCCTTCTCGCGAAAAGTCAAACGTGAGACGTAAAACGGATCATGGGTAATGTGTCCTTCTTCCGTTTCACGTTTGACGTCTCACGTTTTTATTCATATCTCAAACTTTCCACGGGATTAGCCACCGCTGCTTTAATCGATTTATAACTCACCGTGAGCAATGCAATAAGCAAAGCTACTCCTGCTGACAGGATAAAAGTTGTCCAGGCGATATTTATCCTATAAGCGAAATTTTGTAGCCATTTGCTCATAACGTACCAGGCAATGGGCCAGGCAATGAAATTTGCTACCAACACCCATTTGGTAAATTCTTTTGAAAGCAGCAGAACAATCCCTGGCACTGAGGCGCCGAGCACTTTTCTGACCCCGATTTCTTTGGTGCGCTGTTCTGCCATAAAAGATGCCAGTCCAAATAAACCGAGGCATGAAATGAAAATAGCTAATGCGGTGAAGTATCTGAATATCTTACTGATTCTCATTTCTGATCGATAAAGATTATTCAAAGTTTCGTCGAGAAAATTATATTCGAACGGAAAATTTGGTGCAAACTTTTTCCAAACTTGTTCCACTTCACTGATTGTGCGAGGAATATCTGTCCCCAGGATTCGAGCACAAAGGATTTGAGTGGCATCGGTGTTAAGGATCAAAATGAGTGGTTCAATCCTTTGGTGAAGCGATCGAAAATGATAATCTTTCACGACGCCAATAATCTCAATATTAAATTCACCATCTTGATATGCCAATCTTTTGCCGACAGGATTTTCCAATCCCATTGCCTTCATCGCCGTTTCATTAACGATGACAGCATTGGTGTCAGTAACAAACTCTTTGGAGAACGGGCGACCCGCAACCAACTCCAATCCGAATGTTTTGAAATAATCGTAGTTGACTAAGTTGCATCGAAACAGGATTTCTTCGTTGGGATTTTGACCTTCCCAATGCCACAGGGTATTTGAAAAAACATAGCCATAAGTGGGCGGACTAAAAACAGCGGTCACATTGAGAATATCGGGATTCTTCAACAATTCGTTTTTGACAGCTTCATATTGCTGAGGCATATCTCCTCTCATCCAGGACATGAGGAGATGTTCTTTTTTATAACCCAATTTTTTATTGCGCATAAATGTAAGCTGGTTGTAAACGACAATCGTTCCGATGAACAGCATAATGGAAATGGCAAATTGAGAAACGACCAATACTTTCCTGAATAATGAACCTTTTTTCCCGCTGACAGAAACGTTTGTCGTTCCTCCGACACCTTTTAAAATTTCCACAGGCTTATACGAAGCAAGAACCAACGCTGGATAACTTCCCGAAATAAATCCAGTGATGAGTGCGATTCCGATCAATCCAATTAGAGTTAATGGATTGCTTGAAAGATTCAAGGACAGTTCTTTTCCAGATAATTCATTAAAAATAGGTAGCAGTAATTCAACAAGAATGAGAGAGAAAAGCTGGGCAATCAAAGCGAGAAAAATAGCTTCACCAAAAAACTGATAGATAATGTTGCGCTTATAGGCGCCTGCAACTTTTCTCATCCCAATTTCTTTGGCACGATTTCCCGCACGAGCAGTCGCCAGGTTCATGAAATTAAAGCAGGCGATGAGCAGGATGAAAAGAGCCACGACCGAAAAAATCATCACATATCTGATGTCATCATGCGCAAAATCAAAATCATATTTGGAATATAAATGGACACGTTTCAGCGGCTGAAGCATGAGTTTGGAGTTTTCTTCAAGCGTTGGTTTTGTTTTTAAATAATCTGAGATTTTTTCAATAACATTTTCAGCGGATGCTGTTTTGGCAAGCATCACGTAAGTGGAAAATCCACTGTTGTTCCAGGTATCAACTGTGTAACCCAATTCTCGTCCGAATATGAATGGAATTAAAAAATCAAACTGAAGATGTGAATTGGTCGGTATTTTTTTAAATACTCCCCTTACATGAAAATCATAACGATCATCTCCTTTAAGTGTTTTGCCAATTGGATTTTCACCTCCAAAATATTTTTCAGCCATTTCCTCAGAAAGGACAATATTATTCGATTCAATAAGCGCTGTTTTGGGATCACCCTGAACCAGGGGAAAGGTAAACATCTCCAGAATCGAATTATCCGCCATGCACACGTTTTCATCGAAAGCTTTGTCGGCATATTTGAATCGAAATCCATGATAGCGGATTCTTGTAAAATCCACAATTTCAGGAAAATCCTCTTTCAGCGATGGACCTAATGGCCCCTGTGTGATTGCCCAATAAGTACGGTGATCGGTAAACTGAATATCCTGAATCACTCGATAGATGTAATCCCCTTTTTTATGAAATCGATCAAAACTGAGTTCATCCTGTACCCATAATAGAATGAGGATGGTACACGTCATTCCAATTGCCAGACCAGTGATATTAATGAAAGAATAGCCTTTGTATCTGTTAATGTTTCGTAGAGCGATTTTTAAGTAGTTTTTGAACATGATTTCTCCTCCTTGTGAAACGTCAAACGTGAGACGTGAAACGGATATTAGATGATGGGGACGCTTGCCGTTTCACGTCTGACATCTCACATTTTTAAGATTTTGAAAATTAGTATTGCATTCCTAACAAAAAAATGTTATAATAGTATTGCATTACTAATGAAAATTTATTTCCTTCTAAGAAAGTAAAAATTTATTTCACAGGTGCAATTATGCTTGATGATCTTTTTAACTTAAGCCGACACTTTTTGACAACTTTTAATAGAGAATACAAACGTTATTTTCTTACAAAATATTCTCTCGAGAACAGATTCAGTATCATTATCGGGCAAAGGGGTGTTGGAAAAACTACGGCTATTATTCAGTATATTTTATCCGCCTACAATTTTCTCACAACTCAAGCGTTATATCTGCCTGTCGATCATTTTATTTTCGGAAAGCGAAATCTCTACGACACCGCAGAAGAATTTCATAATCTCGGTGGCGAGCTTATCTGCTTCGATGAAATTCATAAATATGAAAACTGGTCAAGAGAATTAAAGAGTATTTACGACAGTTTTCCGAAACTTAAAATGATTGCCTCTGGTAGCTCTGCTATGAAAATTCAAAAAGAGAGCTATGACTTAAGCCGAAGAGCAATTGTCCATAATATGACAGGACTGTCCTTTCGTGAATATATTGATTTGAAACTTAAATTAGATGCCGAGCCTTTTACCCTCGAATCTATTCTAAATAATCATGAGAAAATAGCTGCTGACATCATTAAAACAATTGAGAATAAAAATGAAAAAATTTTAGGTCTTTTTAAAGACTATATAAAAATTGGATATTATCCTTATTTTTTAGAATTCAGTGATGCTGCCACGTATTATATTGTATTGGAACAGGGCATCCACACTACGATTGAAAATGACCTGCTTGCCATACATACTGCCCTGAATGGCACCAGTATCAAAAAAATCAAAAAACTTCTCGCTGTGATCGCTGAATCGGTTCCGTTCATCCCTGATTTAAAAAAGCTAAAAAATATTGTTGAAATTGGCGATGAAAGAACCTTAAAAAATTATTTAAAAATTCTTGAAGACAGCGGTGTAATTTCTAATCTCACAAAAAAATCCCATAGTTTAAATGAGCTGGAAAAACCAGAAAAAATATATCTCAACAACCCCAATCAAATTTATGCCATCAGTCCCAAAGGCAAAGAAAATCCAGGAAATATTAGAGAAACCTTCTTTATGAATATGCTCTCGCAGTTTCATTCTGTTAAGCTGCCGAAATTCGGTGACTTCATCGTTGATGATAAATATATTTTTGAAGTCGGGGGCAGAAAAAAAGGATTCAGCCAGATAAAAGACATCCCCAATTCATTCCTTGCTGTTGATGATATTGAAATTGGAATAGGCAATAAAATTCCTCTCTGGTTGTTTGGATTTCTTTATTAATAGCTTTTGTGCAAAGCGCAGAGAGCATGGCGCATAGGGCAGCAAGCTGCAAATTCCAACATTCGTTCGATACGCAAAATTATTATCCTATCCAGACATAACGGTGATTACAGTATTCGTGTCCTTGCATTAGAGTTTTGTCCCTTACCAGCTTAATTTTAGAATTAAATCCTTCTGCCCAGGCATAATCACCCCAACATACAGCAGCGTAACCGATATCTCCCGCTTTCGCATCAAGAAAAGTTGTAGCCCAGATGCATTCAGTTACTTTGAGCTCAAATGCTTTGTCCGTGCTTTCGACCACTTCTTTTGTTAGTGTGTTTTTATAAGCGTTCGGATTACCAAATTGTGCAGTATACGTTTTTAAATTTTGATCAGTCGCCTTTTCTGCCTGAGTTTGTCCGTATTGCCTCATATCTTCAGCAGTAAATTTTTTCAGTAATTCTATAGTTTTCTCTTTTCCGAATTCCTTTTCAAGAGCCCTGGCTAACCTGATATATTCCCCGTATCTTGTAGCAAAAAATTGTTTATAGGTTAGCTTTGTCGGATACTCCTGATCAAATTTATGTTTTTCCTCTTGTAATATGGATTCATTGTCTGATGGAGCAAGGGCAAGAAGTTTTCCGCCGCCAAGACATAAGACGGAACATGCAGGAACTGCCCTAGTGATAAATTCCCTGCGGCTCGGTTCGAATAATTTTGATTTTTTCATAAAGCCTCCAAAGTTTGATTTTACTATCGTTGTTTGATTTTTTTCTCTACGTCATTCAAATTAATTGTAAACGTGACTATTCTTTCAGAATCAGGTTCTGGGTTCGATTTCTCAAATTCAATGGCTTTCTGATAGTAGTTTTTGGCAGATTCATAATCATCCAACCGTTCATAAACTCTGCCTAAATACAACTGAGTCCATGATGACTTTGGATAATCCATAACATACTGTTTTGCAATCTTTAAGGCTTCATTGAATTTCTGCTCACTATTTAGACTATTTATGAGATTCATATATGCCCATTCAGTCATTTTGATTTCATATCCATATTTTTTTGAAAGATCTTTATAAAAAGATTTAACGGCCTGAAATCCTTCACTAATCTTTTCAAAAGGCATGCGCCAATCCGAATAAATGGATATAAGACCTTCGTAAATTGCTTTATACGGTACAAATGAATGTCCTTCGTCAGGAATTTCTATGAAATTAAATGGAAAGTCTGGATCAAGTTTTTCTTTCATAATTGGAACAAAGCCATCTCTAACTGAACGGCCAATACTGCCACCCTCAAGACTTCCAGTAGTAACGGTGAGTTTATTTGATAATACTATGTGATTTGAAAGAATTGAATCCGTGCTAGCGACATACAGATCTTTATCCCACCAAAGACTGGGACTTATTGCCAGATAAGCAGAAAAAAGATCAGGATTTCTAAAAAAAGTGTGTATGGTAAGGAGTCCGCCAAATGACCAACCAGCAAGGATTCTATAGGGTTGTGTCTTATAATTTGAATCCATAAGCGGAATTAACTCAGACGACAGGAATTTTGTAAACTTGTCAGCTTTTCCACTCGTCGGATAACGCAAATTCCCTAACTGTTCGGGCGCATACGTAGGTGTGTAATCTCTGTTTCTATCAACATTTACGATGCCAACAATAATCATTTGTGGGATTGGATTATTGTAAATGTATCCACATTCAGATAAAAAATTTACTGCACCAATTGCTTGTTGAAAGAAGAACTCTCCATCTAAAACATATAAAACTGGATATTTCGCTTTAGATTCTTCATAATCTTTTGGATACCTTATTAGAATTGTGCGATCTTCATTTAGAATATCTGAATGGATTACAATCTTTTCACCGATGATAATCTTTTCGGATTTTGATTTACAGTTAATAACATCAGGATTAAAAAGAAAAATAGTAATGAAAAAAATGCCACTAATTAAGGTTGAAGTATTATTTTTTGGTTTCATTGTGATTCCTTGTTACTTGTTGATTTTGGTTTTAGGTTTTATATTAGCATAGCGCAGAGTGCATGGCGCATAGCGTTTTTTAGGCTATGCGCTTTGCTCCATGCGCCATGCGTTTATTCGTATCTTAAACTCTCCACTGGATTTGCCAACGCTGCTTTAATTGATTGATAACTCACTGTAATCAGCGCAATAATGAGCGCCAATGTTCCTGCCAATAAAAACGTGAACCAGCCAATATTAATCCGATAAGCAAAATTTTGCAGCCATTTGCCCATCGCAATCCAGGCAATGGGCCAGGCGATGAGATTTGCCAGCAGCACCCATTTAGTAAATTCCCTGGAAAGCAACAGAACAATGCCTGAGACAGATGCCCCGAGTGTCTTGCGGACGCCGATCTCTTTGGTTCGCTGTTCGCTCATAAATGAAGCCAATGCAAAAAGTCCCAGGCAGGAGATGAATATCGCCAGCAATGCAAAATACTGCAATAAATAACCCATTCGCTGGACAAATCGATAATAGTTATCAACCGTCTCATCAAGAAAATTAAATTCAAACGGAAAATCAGGGGCAAATTCCTTTGCAATATTTTCAATAGACTTGAGCGTGCCCAGCATATCGTTTGTATTGATTTTGACAAAGATAGCTTGTAAAAAATAATCATAATGATCTGGATGAATTGTTAAAATCAAAGGATTAATTTCCTGATCGAGCGGACGGTTGTGAAAATCATCAATGACACCAATAATTTTGCCGTTAACTCCCATAAATGACGCCTGTTTGTTGACTGGATCTGGTAAATGCATTAATTCTGCTGCTCTTTTATTAATGATAAAATTAGAAAAATCAGCCTTAGATTCTTTTAAGAAATTCCGACCTTCCAATAATTTCATCTGAAATGTCTCGATGTATTCACGATCCACGATAGCAAATTTTGTGAACACAATATCTTCAGATGTTTTCCCTTCCCACTCAATTGGATTGGTGTTGCCAATTCGGTTCGGTAAGCTTGAGGCAACAGTAACATTCTTAATATCAGGATTCTGTAACAGCTTGTTTTTAAACGAAACATACTTTTGTTTTAATTCCTGGTTAATCGGAATGAAAATGATCTGATCTTTATTGTATCCCAATTTTTTGTGGATCATATAATCATGTTGTCGATAAACAACGATAGTGCAAATGATTAAAATGATGGCAATGGCAAATTGTGTCACTACGAGGATGGTTCTTTGTACTGGACTTTTCGTGCTTGATTTTAATAGACCTCGCAAAACAATGGCTGGCTGAAAGGACGAAAGAAAAAAAGCAGGATAGCTACCCGCCATAATTCCGACAATAACGGCTAATCCGATCAAACCAAAAAGCAAGAGATAGTTGCTCGATGAAAGAAATACCAGATTTTTGTCAGTTAAGTTATTGAAAAATGAAAGCAGAATCTCGACGAGAACGTAAGCAATGAGCAAGGCAATGATCGATAATGAAATCGATTCATTGAAAAATTGTCGAATCAATGCGCCCCTGTGAGCTCCCACAACTTTACGTAATCCAACTTCTTTGGCACGTCTGTTAAATCGTGCCGTTGTCAAATTCATATAATTGATGCAGGCAATCACCAATATAAAAATTGCAACTGACAAAAAGACATAAATAAGTCGAATATCTCCATCTCCGTAATGCAGATGAATTTGAGTAAGGGGGTGAATCATCACAACGAGCTTCAAACCTGGTAAGGGAAGATGCTTTTCAATCGTGCCAGCTATCTTCTGCTGGAGCTCGGGAATGGAAATATTTTTTTGTAGCAAGAGAAGTGAAGAACTTTCCCAGCTCCAACCTGTTAATTTCTCTTCCCCAAGATTTTGAATGGGAGCAGCGATGTCGAATTGTATTTCAGAATTATGCGGTACATTTTCGATTACACCTGTAACAATAAATTCTGCTCGATTATTAAATTTTAGTACCTTGCCGAGGGGCTCATCATCGCCAAAATATTTTGTGGCAATATCTTTAGTGATGACCATCGAATTTATGTTCGACAGCGCTGTTGCTGGATTGCCTTTGATAAACCGATAGCTTAACATATTAAAAAATGAAGGATCAACCAGCAGGATTCCATTTTCGTAAAAGACTTTATTATCGTATTTGAGCATGCAGCTTTCATAATAACTGCGTAACTGCATCCTGGTAAATTCAATGATCTCTGGGAATTCTTGTTTAAGAATTGGGGCAAGCGCAAATGGTACCGTAGCACCACCCCGACTATTGGGATCGTTCGCATCTCGCATAAAAACTTGATAAAGCTCATTTTTCTTTTCATGAAATTTATCATAGTTCAGCTCATCCTGAACCCATAAGAGGATCAGAATAGCGCTTGTCATTCCAATTGCAAGCCCTGAGATATTGATAAAAGAATAAAGTTTGTTTTTTGATAGGTTTCTGAGTATGATTTTTAGGTAATTTTTGAACATTGTTTCTCCCTCATTGGCATAGCGCAGAGCGCTTGGAGCATAGCGATAAATTACGCTAGGCGCTTTGCTCCATGCGCCATGCGTTTCTACTCATAGCGCAGAGATTCAACTGGATTCGCCACCGCCGCTTTAATCGACTGATAACTCACTGTAATCTGTGCGATGATTAACGCTAAAGATGCTGACAGAATGAAAATCCAGATTCCAATATTAACTCGATACGCAAAATTTTGCAACCATTTGCTCATAACGTACCAGGCGATGGGCCAGGCAATGATATTAGCGACCAGTACCCATTTTATTAACTCTCGGTAAATAAGGATGATTATTCCTGAAATAGAGGAGCCCAATACTTTGCGGATACCAATTTCCTTCCTTCTTCGTTCCGCTGCAAACGTAGCCAGACCGAATAATCCCAGGCAGGCGATAATAATTGCAATAAACGAGAAATACGAAAATGTCTTGCCCGCCTGTCTGTCCTCATTGTACATTCGATCGATTTGGTCATCCAAAAAGGAATATTCAAAAGCATAATTGGGCGAAATGGTCTTGAATTCTTTTTCAATCAACGCTATTGTATTCTGAACATCCGCTGAAGAAATTTTTATCGTCAGAAATCCATAATCAAAACCATAGGCAGTTAGAAATGAGGGCTTCGATATGCCGAGGACGAGGGGAGCGATGGATTGATGCAGTGGTAGAAAATGATAATCTTCTAACACCCCCACGATAGTGTAATTCTCACTCCAAATCCCGACTGGTTTTCCAATTGGATCTTCATATCCCATGGCTTTTGCTGCGCTCATATTTATCAATGCCGCTTGATCCAAGTCTGTTGGTATTTCTCTTGAGAAATTTCGCCCTTCCAGAAGCTTTATATTGTAAAAACTCTGGTAATTTTCATCTACGAAAGAGACATACGATTTGACATTGTCTTCTTCAGTCATACCTTCAAACTTGAGTGATCCCACATTTCTTATCGCATTTGGCAACCGTTCCTGGTAGCAAACATCCGCAACCTGGGCATATTGCAGAAGGTTATTTTTTAATGGTTCAAGATTATTTCTTAACTCACTATCTCTAATTGTCACTGCCACTATGTGCTCTTTACTGAAACCCAGCTTTTTATTACTTATATAATTTAACTGTTGAGTGATCACCAGCGTACAAACGATTAAGGCGATGGATATCATAAATTGACCGACAACAAGCATATTTCGAAGATAGGCTGTTTGATTTCGTCCCTTTTGATCGATGCCACCGATCAATCTCACTGGTTTAAAAGAAGACATATAGAATGCTGGATACCCGCCTGAAACAATTCCTACAAAAGCGGCGATTCCGATCAGGCTCAAAATGTTCCCATTGTTTAACAACAGACTAAAATCCAAATCTCTGCCCATCATCGAACCGAACAATGGAAGCAACATCTTTACACAAGGAATAGATAAGATAAAGGCAAAAAGTGAAAACAAAATCGACTCCATAAAAAATTGTAATGTCAGATTTCGTTTATTAGCGCCAACAACTTTTCGTATTCCCACTTCCAGGGCTTTTTTTTGAGATCGAGCGGTAGAAAGGTTGATATAATTAAAACATGCAATCAAGAGTATCAATAGCCCGGTTATTGAAAAAATAGTGACCACCCGGGCATCGCCATTAAGCTCCAATTCAGCTTTCAATCTTCCATTAAGGTGAATATCCTTCAAGGCTTCAAGATGGAGGATGTAATCCGCACCTTCTCCAGCATGCTTAGTAAAGAAGTCAGGAAGTTTTTTCTCCAATTCATCAGGATCAACACCTTCTTTTAAGAGGATATAAGTCGGTCCATGTATGCCTCCCCAGCGTGTCCAATGATATCTTCCAAAAGGTGTTTTTAAAATGTTGGAAAAGGGTATCAGAACATCAAAAGTGAAATGGGAGTTTTTAGGAATAGTCCTCAATATTCCAGTGACTTTATGGTCTTCATTATTGATCAGCATGACCTTCCCTATTGGATCTTCCTGTCCAAAGTACTTGACTGCGGCTTCCTCTGTCAGGAGAACAGAAGCCGGATAACTCAACGCTGTTTCAGGATCGCCTTTGCTAAGAGGGAAAGTAAAAATCTCTAAAAACTCCGGATCTACTAAAAATAAATTTTGTTCTTGATATATTTGATCCTTAAATTTAAATGTCCCGGGATTTCCATATACCCTGGTGGCGCTCAAGACTTCAGGAAAATCGTTTTCAATAGCCGCCTTTAAAGGGAATGGAGTACAATTCCATATATTAATTCCTTCCGATGAATTAGAATACGGAATTTCAGTAACAACCCGATAAATAGCATCTGCATTATTATGGTATTTATCATAAGTCAGCTCATATCGCACATAAAGTGAAATGAGTATAAAACATACCATACCTACTGCTAATCCAGTAATGTTGATGAAGGAATAAATCTTATCATTTTTAACATTCCGTAAGGCGATTTTTAAATAGTTTTTAAACATGATTTTCTCCTTTGCTTGCAAAGCGCATGGAGCATAGCTATAAATTACGCTATGCGCTTTGCTCTATGCGCCATGCATTTCTACTCATAGCGCAGCGATTCAACTGGATTCGCCAGCGCTGCTTTAATCGATTGATAACTCACCGTAATCAATGCAATAATTAACGCCAATGATGCAGATAGAACAAATATCCAGATTCCAATATTCACTCGATATGCAAAATTTTGCAGCCATTTATTCATAAAATAATAAGCCATTGGCCAGGCCAGCACATTGGCAAGCGCTACCCAACGAGCGAAGTCACGAAAGAGCAGTCCCATAATCCCGGGAATCGAA
>Ga0209636_10003732_pt1 | contig 15544 bp, 16 predicted proteins | sample DeeMarSWOR152_54_FD_187464 | JGI IMG/M metagenome (GOLD analysis project Ga0209636, IMG submission 187464) | Marine sediment microbial communities from White Oak River estuary, North Carolina - WOR-1-52-54 (SPAdes) (version 2) | ecosystem: Environmental > Aquatic > Marine > Intertidal zone >...
CATGGCCCTTATTGAAAATTATTGCGAGTACCGTAAGAAGAAAGCAGCTAAAGAAAGCGAGCAAGGACAACCGGTGTAGTCCAAAACACCCACGTAGCCAGCATCCCAGCCACAGCAATACAGTCGGCAACCCCATGTTAGGCGACCGGCATTGCACGATATAGCGTTTTGTTCATCGCATAGGGGATGAGAAAATTTTAATATTTTGCACAACACATATATGCTGATGCTTTGTGACTTAGAAATCACTGCACTGACATGATGGATTCCCATCTTAAACATTTTATGCAACGCTATCGCTGCAATATCAGAAATAAAATTTTACGAACCTTATCAACTTTAAACTAGCAGTAGATAAAACGATGTCAGTAAACCTCAAAGAGAAGAGTTGCCTTGGACAGAAAAAGCGAATCTCATATTTGCAAAGAAGTCAGCCCTTCTAATATAGCGTATTTCGTCAGCTGGGCGATGGTTCGGACACCTAGTTTCTCTATGATCTGCCTACGGTGAGTCTCGACGGTCTTCACACTAATTTTAAGCTCTAGAGCAATTCCCCTCATGCTTTTACCGTCAGCCAGAAGCTGAAGCACACCACGCTCCCTAGGCGTCAGAACAGAAGATGAAGGGGACCTAGTGCCCCGCAGCTGGCGCAGGTAATCTTTGATTATCACGTCAGCTATGCTAGGACTTAAGAAAGTTCGACTAACAGTTACGGCATGAATAGCCTGTATCAACTCCTCTGCGGAGCAATCCTTGGTCAGGTAGCCTAAAGCACCGGCCTTCATTATACTTGTTACGATTCGCCTATCTAGGTAATTTGATAGCCCTAACACTTTTATGGCTGGGTGTCTGGTAACAATCCGTCGAGTGACTTCCACTCCATTCAAATCGGGCATGTCAACCTCAACTATCACTACGTCCGGCAAGAGTTCCTCGGCCATTCGCACCGTACTCCATCCATCCTCTGCTTCACCAACGATTTCTATGTCCGGATTGGTCTTCAATAAGGTAAGAAGACCCGAACGCACAATCTTTTGGTCATCACCAATAAGCACTCTTATTCCCATAGCAGTTACGAATTCAGACTGTCTTTGGCAAAATTATACACATTATTAAGAAGGTCAGCAATTTCCTGAGTTATTATACACCATTCAAAGCTAAAATAAAACAGGATATCAGGATTTTCCTGATTGATTGCAGCTAGGTCTATAGTTATAATGGCGTTAACCTAAGGTCTGTTGCTCCACAAATCGTTGTATAAGCGTAGGTTTGGCTGTGACGAGCGAACTTATACCAAACTTAGTGAGAACTCTAACCGAATGTGACTCTGAAGCCACGATTACGTGTGTTAGACGAGCCATCGAAAGCAATGTTAACCCCATCAAGGTTATGGACGCAATGACAACAGCCATTAGGCAAGTTGGAGACCGCTTCGATACAGGAGAACTTGGGCTTCCTGACCTAATTGGTGCCGCAGAGGCAATGCAGAGTGCTATGCCGATATTAGAACGAGAGGTCGAAAGGCACGGTGGAAAAGCAGTAGGCTCAGGTACCGTTGTCATAGGAACAGTCTTTGGTGATATCCATACCGTCGGTAAGGTCATAGTAATAGCCCTCCTTCGGGCCGCAGGGTTTAAGGTGTATGACCTGGGTGTTGATGTGAAACCCGAGCAATTCATAGAGGCAATATACACCTATAAACCCGATATTGTAGCTATGTCGGCGCTTATGACCACAAGTGCGCCGCAGCAACAGGTAGTTATTGAGGCTCTGAAGAAAGCGGACTTAAGGCATCGGATTAAGGTTATGGTTGGTGGAGGAGCCGTAACACAGCAATTTGCCAACCGAATCGAGGCTGATGGTTATGCTGCCACTGCTGCTGGTGCCGTCGAGGTAGCCAAGCGATTAGTCAGTGGCTGGGGAGCCGAGAGACTAGAAACCCAAGCCACAAGAGAAGCAGCCCCTATTTGACTTAGATGTGTGTGCAAGGGGAATGTCTAGTGCAAGAGAGGAAATTTCTACCAAGAAGAGAGATGTGTTCTAACCAGCCGCTAAACGTGGCGATTTTTTCATCTTTCCTTCCTTTAAGAGCTCCGGTGCTGGTAGGCACCGGCACCGGGGTAAAATAATATGTTTACTTCGTATTTCAGTAAGAAAAAAGAGGGGAAGACAAATGGTAGAGGAGCCAAAATACCTATCTATTCAAGAACTGTTTGATTTGAGTGGTAAAGTATAAAGCATGACCGAAATCATAGAAAGACCGAAACCTTCTATAGCTCTTGCTCGGGACACCGCCAAACGTTTCTTCAGGCATGAAAATGCTGTCCTTGCTCTCGTTCTTGTAGCATTGATAGGTGGAATGGGAGTTATCACCAAGGGATTAACAATCAGCAGAGCCAATATGATGAATGTTCTTTTACAAAGTTCAATCAAGGGGGTGGCAGCTCTGGGTCAGGCCTTTGTGATCATATCGGCCGGTATTGATATATCGATTGGTGGGATAGGGCTTGTATGTTCAATTCTAGGCGCCACATTGATGACCCAAACTCCGCACTTAAATATTGTTGGTCACCCTGTTTCGATTTATATAGCAATACCGCTTATGCTACTGACTGGAATTGGTTGGGGAGTAATAAATGGTGCATCAGTCTCTCGTATAGCTATGCCGCCGTTGATAGTAACACTGGCCATGTGGGAAATAACCAAGGGAGTCGCATTCCAAATAAGTGGGGGGCAATCGTTTGGACGTCTACCAGAGAATCTAGCTTTCTTGGGGTCAGGTACTATTGTAGGAATTCCAGTGCCGGTCATTATTTTTATAGCGGTGGCTGTGACTACTTATTTTGTTCTTAACCATACTGCTTTGGGTCGTTCTGTCTACGCCACTGGTGGCAATCCAGTAAGTGCCTGGCTCTCAGGCATAAATGTAAAGAATATTCAATTTATAGTCTATTTGATTTCGGGGTTTCTCGCTGGAGTCGCCGGTGTAATTGTTACAGCACGTGTCATGTCCGCTTCTATGAGGACCTTAACTGGTCTTGAGATAGACAGCATAGCTGCAGTCAGTGTTGGTGGTGTCAGTCTAGCCGGCGGCAAAGGGAGCATTATCGGGGTGGTACTTGGAATTCTAATAATTAGCGTTGTTGACAATGGCTTAAGTATATTAGGTGCAAGTCCCGCTATACAGGGCATCGTAAAGGGAGTGATAATATTCACCGCTATAGCTATTGATTGCATACGTAGACGGCGAGGCTGAAGCCAATGGTTAATGTTAAAGTACGATAATTGACGCAATTATGAGATAAATTTATACTTCTAATATAAGCTAAATTAGCCAGCAATTAAAGAAGACCGAAGGAGGTGGTGCCTATGACGCAATAATGATTTGGCATTTCGCATGGTCAAAATAATGAAGAATGGAGGATAGGATGAAGAAAATTTGTATACCCTTAATAACAGTAATTGTAGTGGTTAGCATAGTCCTTACAGGTTGTATTGGAGCCCCGGCACCAGAGGCACCACCAGAGGAACCGTCACTGTATCGACCAGGGTGTTCGCCAGAGGAACTGGGATTGGAACTTAATCCCTATGAAGGATTAGCCATAAAGCCCGATGGCACACCATATAGAGTTGCATTTACTCCGTTCTTTCTGGGAGTTGACTACATGATTAACGCTGAGGGGATCATAAAAAGCCTGATTACAAGAGCTGGTGCGGAATACTTTATGGCCAATTGTGAATTAGATCCTGAGCGGCAGATATCAATTGTAGAAGACCTAATAGCAGCTGGTCAAACAGATGCTCTGATACAGATACCTGTTGATGAATGGTTACTTACCCCCGTGAATGAGCAGGCTATGGCGGCTGGTATTCCTGTCTTCGATTGGGGAATTGACTTGAAGAGTGATGCAGCCTATGTCACTTCCGTTCAACGCCCTGACTGGGGACCCGGTGGGTCAGACGTCGTGGGGCAGTTTTTTGTAGATATTGCTGAGGAAAAAAACATACAGATTAACATCTTTGAAGTCTGGTGTTTACACGCAATGGAACTAAATCAGTTCAGACATACTGGCTTTCACAAACCCCTCGATGGACATCCCCTTATTACAGTTATGGAGTCTTCCGACAGTGAAGTATCGGACGAGATAACAGCAGACCTTGTTATCGATGCTTTCACTAGCCATCCTGAACTAAACGGCTTGTATTGCATGGGTGGTGGAGGTACCGGTGGTATCAGGGGGCTTGAGGCAATAGGCCGGCTTCTTCCACCCGATGACCCGAACCATGTCTGGTCATCCTTTAACGACACAGACACCCTCACAATAGAAACTATGGACGCCGGCGAGCTTGATGCCTGTGGGTCGCACAACCCTTGGGATGAGTCTGCCACTGCCGTCAAGTGTATGCTTTTGAATGTTGTTTGCGGAATGCCAGTACCAAAGAAGGTGTATATCCCTTACATGCTAGTCACTTCCGACAACATTGACACACTGAGAATCCTCGGCGCTCCCGTTTATCCTAGGATGCCAGCTGGGCAGTGGGACTTATGGCCGGTTTTGGATACTAGCCTTGGAGTTCCGCCAGGCATAGTTACTCCTGAGGGGGAATGGGTTGGTATTCCGACTCCCACGGTCGAACTGAGGATGGAGCAGATGGGCTACTGATTCCCGTCAAAGCTCTGTTAAAATAGTTATGAGCTAGAACTGCTGAGATTGCGTTCGTGGAACATTTGGTGTGTAAATGCCCCAGCTCTCGGCAGCTCTAGCAGTGTAAATACGTGGGTAGCGTGTGGTAAGCGCGTAGGACAAGGCAGCTGGGCTCCTTTACTCAACATGTGGTAGCGAGCACATGTTGCGAGAGCGCTTGGTTGTAAAGGAGAAAAGAGGTTACGGAAGGAGGTATGTAGATGGCACTTGGGACGCTAGAAGAATTGAAAAGAGCCGTTATAGAATACGATGCTGAAGGTGCGGCCAGCTGGGCCAGGAAAGCAGTGGAGGAAAAGGCAGACCCTCTTAAGGCCTTGGATGCGCTGACAGAGGCCATCAGGCAGGTCGGTGACGGCTTTGGTAGAGGTGAACTCTGGCTTCCCGACCTGGTTGGGGCAGCTGATGCCATGCAAGCTGCCATGCCCATCTTGGAAGAAGAGCTTAAGAGAACAGGGACGAAGCGCGAAACTCTAGGTATCGTGGTCGCCGGGACAGTCTTTGGTGATATACACAGCATTGGGAAGTCTATGGTATGCACATTGCTCACCGCCAGCGGCTTTGAAGTGCATGACCTAGGAGTGAATATCAGGTCTGAGGAGTTCCTAGAGGCGATAGAGAAATATAAAGCCAATATACTGGCTATGTCTGCCCTCTTGACCATGACTGCCGCCGAGCAGAGAAAGGTTATTAACGCCCTCAAGGAGAAAGGTACCAGGGAAAGGGTAAAGGTCATGGTAGGTGGAGGTGCGATAACCGCAGATTTTGCCGAGAGCATTGGGGCTGATGGCTATGACCCTACAGCACCTGGCGCAGTGGAACTAGCCAGGAGACTGATTGGTAAGTGAAGGAGGACAAAGATGTTAAGAGGATTTACCCGTAAGTTTAAGCCTCTAGAGATACTAACTGAGGCGCAGGTTGAAGAAATTCACCGGGCGACCCTGGATGTTCTTTGGCAAACAGGGGTAACATTTCATCACGAGAAGGCTTTGAAGCTCTTTAAGAAGAACGGTTGCAAAGTAGATTATGAGGAAAAGAGGGTACACTTTCCGCCAGGTTTAGTTGAAGAGTGCCTGAGTAAAGCGCCGAGCAGTTTTCGCTTCAAAGCAAGGGACCCAAAGAATGACTTAATATATGGTGGAAGCACTGTTTATTTTATGAATATGCCTGGAATGCAGACCGTCGATTTAGATACCTGGGAGCCCCGAGTACCAACGAGGAAGGAGAATTATGATGGTGTGACAGTCCTGGATGCGTTGGATAACTGTCACTTTATGGATGCTTACTCCCCGTACTTTGGATTTGAGAGTGTCCCCGAGGTTATGAAAATACCAGAGAGCTGCGCTGCCAAAATAAGAAATTCAACCAAGGTTCAAGGCACAGGTTACTCCATGGATTGCGAGATATTCTGTATACAAATGTCACAGGCAGTTGGTGCAGACCTTGTCGGCAGATGTTTAGCTGCACCACCCTTGACGTACTACGGTGATTCAGTCGAAGCCGCTTTTAGATACATCAAAGCTGGATTTCCGATAGTATTGTGTGCCGGCGGCATAATGGGAGCGACTTATCCCGTCACAATTGCTGGGACTACAGTAATCGGCAACGCTGAATGTATAGCTGGAATAGTACTGACACAACTGATAAAGCCGGGGCATGGAAATACTGCTGGTTGCTTTACGCTCCCACAGAATATGAGAACAGGAGCTCCTGCCTTTGGCCAAATAGGAATTTCCCTACTCCATTTGGTATTTAATCAAATGTGGCGAAGGTATGGCATCCCTATATATGGCCTTGCCGATACCCCAAGTAGTTCAAAGGCGATAGACTTCCAATGCGGTTATGAGCGGGGGATTAGTCTTGCAATTAATGCATTATGCGGAGCCAACTCCATGCTAATATTCGGTGGTGTACACGGCGAGCTGACGCATCATCCCATCCAAGCCATATTGGATGATGATATAGTCGGTATGGTAGGGCGCTTCCTAGAGGGAGTCACAGTAAGTGACGAGACGATAGCATTGGAGCTTATAGAACAGGTTGGCCCAATTCCAGGTCAGTACCTCAACACGGCACACACCAGAGAGTGGTGGAAGAAGGAGCAGTTCGTCCCCAAGGCTGCTGACTTACTGACCTACCCTGAATGGATGCAGACAGGGAAGAAGAATTGCCTTGATTATGCCAAGGAGAGGATGGAGGAGATACTGGCTACACATAAGGTGTCGATGCCCCTGACTCCTAGTCAAGAGGAGGACATAGAGCGGATACTGAATGAGGCGAGGAAGTACTACAGGGATAAGGGGCTAATATCAGACGAAGAATGGGCAGTCTATATGAAGAGTCTAGAATCACCCAATTATCCGTATGGATAATGCCTGGTTGCCGTGGGGGGGGGAAGGATCGGGAGGTTAAGGAAGACGTGGCGCCTTATCGGATTGATTTTGAAGCCTTAACCATTAGCGAGCATAAGTTTGAACAGCCACAATAGTCGATACGGAAATATTGGAAAACAAAAAGGAGGAACACAACATGGCGAAATGGTTTCTACTGGGTTACACTGATTGCTCCGATCCCTCACGTGAGGAAGAGTTCAATGAGTGGTACGACAAAATTCATCTCGCCGATGCGTTGAAAATCCCCGGTTTTGTCTCCGCCACTCGCTATGTGAATGTCGACCCTAACGCGGGACCAGGCAAATTCCTAGTCATATGCGAGATAGAGAGCGACGACATCGACAAAACGATGGGAGCATTACAAGAGCACATGGTCCAATTGAGGGAACAAGGTCGGATTAGCGAGTTAGTAGTAATAGTATCGATGGCTACATACAGGCAAATAAGTTCTCTGGCTAGGCGAAATGCCATGTAGGGAATAATGGATAATTGCTGGCAGGGCACTCGGGAAATAAAGAAGATAAAAAAAGGGGTCGGGGATTTGAACCCCCGACCCTATATGTTATAATAACTATGCTTATGATATGCTATAAGTAGGGTATTTGTTGGGGTGGGCAGGTGAATTGACACCGCACCGTAAAGATGAGACGGCTCAAAGGTTGGCTTGTTGCCAAACAGCCCCAACAAATACCCTTACCTATTGGAGGACTAAATAATGCTCCTGCTGAGGGAGATGGCAAAAGCAGATTTACCCCTAGTCTGCCACCTCTTTCCTTTGCTTATTTTGGGGCATAGTTACCCTTTCAAGTTAGCCTAATTTCAGGCTAGCCCTTAAGAGCTTCGTCTAGGGCTGTTTTGACTACTTCAGTCCAGCACTCCAAACCAAACTCCACGCCCTTCTTTACCCGGTGGAAGACGTCATCGGTTATTGCCTCTTTGGGTATGCCCATCTCTCTGGCACAAGCGATAGTGAAATGCCCAGAGCCACAGCCAAAGTCTAAGACAGTCTGGCCTTCACGAACGCCGGATTTCTGTACCTGCTTACTCAGATCCATGAGTTTGTAAAATGCTGTTGCTGTAAGCGACATCATTTTGAACATAGTATTTGGCATCGGTTTCTGCTCATCTTTTGGCTCAATCATTCTTGACAGACCTCCAATCTCCTCAAGGTTCACACGTATGGTAGAGTTTAGCCTCTCTCTTGATACGCCGTCAATGCTGGCTCAAGCAAACTCACTGGTGAGGAGTCATTATCCGAAGAGAGTTGCCTTCTACTGCACAATTTAGCGTTTTGTTACCTCTAACTTATTATTTTTTCAATACTGAATTACTAACTCCACTGTCAATTGTCTCATTCTGTAATGTCTAACTTGACGCCTTCCTCTTAAGGTATTGACAGAATCTTAGGAGGGTATTAAACTCAAGTTACAACATGTGAAATCACCTTAAAATACTATAATCGTAGTGCTTATTTAGGAGTTGGAGGGATGAATAAGGGCACTGGAATCGCTAAAAAAGATGGCGGTGGCTGGTGCCCTTTTTCTTTATAGCGCGCTAGCCGAAACTCATTATAATGGAGTGTGAAAGTGAGTGAGCCAAACATCGAGGGTAAAGGTATTCCTAATCTTCCAGAAGATATTCCTGATCTTCCAGAAGAAGTGATTGTGAGACCGGCGAGGCAAATGTTTGACCCTGTTAACTTTGTAAAAAGAGAGGTAGTCTTATGTGCGGGTTTCTATCTTAGCTTAGATGATATTCAGAAGCAATCCGGGACTAAGAACGGGTTTCTGAAGCAGATGGACGTACTCACTCAGGCAGTTGCAAGGGCCCAATATCGTGTCAAACTTACTGTTTGGGGGGCGCATGTCCCAACTTGGCAAGGAATTTGTTACGGCATTTTTATTACGCCTCAAAGAACTGGGCAATACTATTCCAAGATATTAAGAGAAATTGAAAAGTTTGTAATCCCCGAAGAACTAACATCAAGGACTGAAATGCCTGACAATGCTGTCCCACTCTTAACGTGGCATTACCCGAGTACTATTATTCGCTATTGGAAACGTAATTTTGAGATTCCAGAATTCTATGCGCAAGTCAACCATGTGCCAAGAGATGAGCATCTATTTTTCACCGTTTATGAAGGTTTTCTAGAACCAAAGTCCAAACAGAAAATAGGGGATCGTGTTTTTGAAATAAGGAATGCTTTTTACCGACTTAGTGTTTGATTTTAAAGCGCGAAAAAGGTGTGTTTTGATAATATTTAATGGGTAACCTAAATCTGAAGCAACAACTATCCTGGCGATCAGCTATAGGCGTACTTGTTCTCTGACCTTTAATAGTGTGTAAATCTAGCCCTCGTATATAATCAGCGATGGATTTTCAGCAGAGCTCTATATCCCCGACATCACAACCGAAATTTTGCTGGAAGTCCTTTTTAACCCAATTTATATAATCTAGTTCTGTATGTCCTGGATCAAGCCAGCGATAATTGAAAGAGAAACGACCGTCTTTTGCGATCCATTGCCTCACAACATCGTAATAAATCTGCCAACGGAAAAAAGTGGAAATTACTCTTACCCGTGCGTCTGGGTTCTTAATATGTTTTAGATTCTCCACAACTCGACTATCCATTGTTGTCGCAATGAATGGGGGTTGATGGCTGTCCATCAGGGTCTTTATCTTTTGCGCATCGACCACCTTGTCGGGCTCAAACACTAGGTGTTTTGCTGGCCAGCAGAAGAATTCGGGATTCTTAGCTTTGTCACGCATGAGATTCAGGTGATTAGCGTAATAGAATCGGATGGGCATATTATTATCTCGAAACTCGCCATTTTTATTCTCACGTTCGAGCTCCTGTGGCAAATCAGTTCCTTCCCACATCTCCATAATCGTAGCGGCAGCCTGCTGTGGTGTTTTCCAGTGCACTTGCTGACAGATATCGGTGGCAACTTCTTGATATTCGTCCTTGGTGAGATTGACAAGACGATTCTTCAAATGGGGTGATCTTCTGATTACCGCTGCACCTCGCAGAAATCTAATACCAGGGCTTATATCTTCGAGGAAGCGTTCATAATCCATTATATCGTTAGGGTACCCTGAATCGGGATTAAGTGCTATATCGCACAAAACCATAAACAGGTGCACTGAGGGGGACATGGGATTAGAGGGATATTCGAGTCCGGTGGCTATTAGAAAGGATTCAAACGCTCTGGTATAAAGTGGCTCCATTAGCCCCAAGACCTTAAATTCGTCCCATGTTGCCTTTGGGCCAGCAACAAGGTACAGGAACTGTAACTCCTGAAACCTTGCCTGGCCCTCAAGTATGCTATGTACACCCAGAGGAGGTACAATAATTTGAGATCCGGGAAAGTAATTACGCACTCGGCGCTCTCTTAGCTCGCGGAAATTGTCTTCCCATTCTTTGATGTTGGGTAAGACGTGAAAATCTTTATCAAAGCATGCTGCGAGGAGGCCGACTGTTCCTCCCAGATGTATCTGAATGGCATGCCCTATGGACAAAAAGTACTTGTTAGAGCAAACCCGCCGTGCATTTTCGGGGTAGTTAAGTAAGGCGTAGCTAAACTCAATATCCATCCAGTTATTTACTATAATGTTTAGGCTTCTTTGCAGGTAATCTGGTAAAGATTGTCCTTGCTTCTCCAAGAACTTGAATAACGGCTTTTTATATTTACAACCAAAGGTCTGTAGATGTTCTACATTTATGTGGGTTTGCAAAGGAATAGTTAAGGCGCATAACAACCCTGCCGTAGTTCCTGCATGTTGCCACCAATGTATAGTTTCATGAAAATTTACTGCAACTGCAAGAACAACTTGGGGATCAGATGCTATAGTAAAACGAGTAGCTCCGTCAGCGGTGATGAGAAATGCGCCGATGTCAGCGTCTAGCTTCATAACGAGATTCATAGGATCAAAGATGCCCATTACATTCTCGCTTTGGAACGCGCGAAAATTGGTATATGCGGGAGACCTATAGGCGCTGTAATAGTCCTTACTTGCCATGGCCGAGTTTGACTTCCAATATATTTTGAATATTTTCCAAGTCTTTCTGTTCCAGCTTAATAACAACATGCTTATCGGTTTCAATATAAACTGTAGTCGGTGCTTTATCTGTGTGAGCCTTGTCTTTGCTTTTCTTTGCGGCCAGGATCCGGTAAATGGTTGTTGCAAGCTGTGCCGCGCTTAGGATAACGGTAGCAAAAACTATAACCTCACCAACACCGGTATAAAGTGGCTTACGAAAATCGTAGGGCTCTCGTTCCGCTAGACGTAAACCACTATTTGGTGCTTCAAGGAGTTTTTTAATCTCTTCTTCTGTGGATGGTGGATTCTCGATACTGAGTTGAATTGTGTTCATGCCCTCTCCTTTCCAGTATATACTTACTGTAAAATTATACATACAGTGTAATTTTAGCTTCACCACTTGTCAATACTTTATATCCAACATATTTTCCATGACTTTACATGCAAATTCCGCATTTCAGTTTCGTTTAGTTTAATCGTTAGCGAGATTTGGATTTAAACTAACGGGCTTTGGGTAGTAGCTGTTAGAGACTATAAGAACGCTAAGAATGAAGCTTTATTCATGAACCGGTGCTTCGCATTAGGGGTTGATCTTGAAGTGAAAATTGCTAAAAGTGGTAATTAAAAGCGGTTAAGCATCAAATTCATATAGACATTTTCTGTGGGAAGGGGTAGGATGAGACCAAGTGGCAATTAATCCCAATGAGGGAAAGTATAAGCTATATATCTAATATGGGGGAAAAGGAGGTATGAAAAATGGGTATGTTTAATAAATTGTTTGGAAAAGACAAAAGGAGTGGAGAATCTACATCTACTAGTAAAGTGAAGAACGGGATGTACGTCACATGTGCGTCATGCCATTGCAGGGCCCAGATTAAAATTTTTGAGAATAAGCAGATAACAATTTTGGGCCCAGACGCATTCGAGTCATTTGCAAAACAAAATATCGCTTTGAAATACCAAGGTTGCGATTCTTACTTGTGTTTCTCGTGCGCAATGTCGAACAGCGATGCAACGGGAGTTCCGAAGTGCCCCATATGTGGTGAGATTGCGGGGCCGTATTTCATCGTTGGTTGATACACTAAACAAATTGGCTGTAAATAATATCAATAATCTTTGATAGAACTGGGAAAATGGAAGTAGAGGAACTGGTTGAAAAAGGGTGGGCTCTAGGCAATTTGGGCAAATATGAGGAGGCCATAGACTTCTTTGACCAGGCGATAGAGATAGACCCAGGACTAGTTAGGGCTTGGGGTGGTAAGGGCACTACGTTGATGATGTTGGCTAGGTATAAGGAGGCCTTGAACTGCTTTGACAGAGGTACGAAGATAGCCCCTGAATTTGCCCCGGTTTGGGCCAGCAAAGGAAATGCGTTGATTATGTTGGATAGGTATAGGGAGGCCATAAACTGCTATGACCGGGCTATAGAGATTGACCCTGAATTTGCCGATGCTTGGTATAAGAAAGGACTTTCGCTTGCTGCTTTGGACAGGCATGAGGAGGCTATAGACTGCTATGACGAAGCTATAGAGGCAGACCCAAGATATGTCGCGGCTTGGTGTGACAAAGGAGCTTCGCTGTATGAGTTACGCAGGCATGAGGAGGCCTTGGGCTGTTTTGATAGGTCTATAGAGTTAGAGCCGGGACATGCTATAGTTTGGAAAAACAAAGGGCTTGCGCTATACGCTCTGGGCAGGTATGAGGAGGCCTTCAAATGTTATAAACAGGCTACAAAGATTGACCCAAAGTATGATGTAGCTTGGTACAACATGGGGGCTTCCCTAGCCGCTTTGGGCAGACTGAAAGCGGCTATATCCTGTTTTGAGGAAACGTTGGAGCTAAACGCTGGCTTTGAGGAAGCTCGTGAAGCCAAGCGTAAGTGCCTGGAAGCCTTAAAGGAGATGGCCGGTGAGAATGGCCCGTAGACATAGATAAAGCGGCACTCACTTTCTCAGGCTCAAGCGGGGCTCTTCTTCATCAGGCGTTTATCAAGAGGCAGGTGCTCGTCAGAGGGTAGCTCACATACCAGAGGAGGCCCGTCAAGCTGTCCTTGATAAATCCAGTCGAATGAGTTTGGTATTGCCAGTGGCTTCAGCCCATATCCAGCCCGCCTCAACGTATAATTCGAAGACCACGTTTGCTCTTTGATAGACCACTATGCCCACATGTCTAGGGCAAACGACAATTGCCGAACGGTAGCCTAATTCCCAAGCGGTGCGGTCAAGCCAAGCCTCTAGGTCAATCGCCTTGTCGTCGGCTAGAGTGTCTATTAGCTCAATCTGGTTGCCGTCATCATCCTCATATACCACTTGATTGAGGCTGATTACCCTACCGTTGCGGTATTCGCTTCGCCAGTAGTCGGCAACCCGACAAGAGGCTATCCGTAGCATAGCTAACTCGGATAACTGACCCCCGCCATTCTGGTCTAGCCTCATTTGAGCATTGGCAAGGCTTACAATTATATTGTGGTTCAAGTCGCCTCTATCTTGACGCTTTGCTTTGTGTTGAAATTTTTCAGCTATTGCGATATACTTGCTCCAGTCTAGCATTGTGCGGTTTACCTGCCTTTCGCTAGATTTGCTCTAGCTAGGTTGTGTCTGGCTAGGGCATTTCATTTGCCCAGACTGGGCAAGCGTCCAGATTTGGCTTCTGGTGGCTCTATTCAGTTGTTAAGGTTCAAATATCTACAATACCATCATCCAACAAAAGGAACGATTGTGCATTAACAGAATGAACCTATATTTTCATCATGATTTCTTGGGAGTGATGTTTCCCATATATAAGGGAAAGCCCTCTTACCGCAGAGGGTAAGAGGGCTTCTGAGGCTTTGATTGCCTCTTAGAGTGTCCCTATTAGGTTTGAACTCCTAAGTTTAACCTGTTAGACTAAACGTGAGGGTGAAAGTTCTGTCTATTGTACACTTCTGCCCACTATTTTATGTGGGGGAGGATTTATGGGGCTTAACGCCCGGATGTTCTTATTAATCGCACTCCTCTTTGGCATCCTCTATGGCGTCTTCACTGGCATAGGCGTTTGGGCAGGATACGGGAGTGCGATGCTCTATATTATCATAGCCTTCGGCTTCCTCGGTATCCAGTATCTGGTCAGCCCTTTCATTGTCAGCCGGACAATGAGGGTAAAGTGGGTTTCGGAGAAAGATGAACCGGAGCTACACCGGATAGTAGGCGAACTTGCCCAGAAGGCGGGTGTGCCTAAGCCTAAAGTCGGTATCTCACAGCTAGCCATACCCAATGCCTTTGCCTTTGGTCGGACCCAGCGCGATGGGCGAGTCTGCGTTACCCGGGGTCTCCTGAATCTGATGAGCCAGGACGAGCTTAAGGCTGTCCTGGGGCATGAGATATCTCATGTTAAACACCGTGATATGGTAATTATGACCTTACTTTCGGCTGTCCCGCTGGTAATGTACTGGATTGCGGTGAGTACGATGTGGGGAGGGGTTTCCGGTCGCAGGCAGGGGGGTGGTTACGCCGCCTTAATTGGGCTGGGTGCTTTCGCCCTTTACTTTCTTACCAATATATTAGTGCTGTATGGGTCAAGGATACGCGAGTACCATGCTGACGAGGGCAGCGTAAAACTGGGGAATATGCCCCATCACTTAGCCTCGGCGTTATATCGGCTGGTCTATGCCAATGCGCGGTTCAAGGGCAGAGAGGAACTCAAACGGGTTGAAGGAGTCAAAGCCTTTTTCCTTAATGACCCGTCCCGGTCATGGCGTGAGATTAAAGAGCTGTCCGATATTGACCGGGATATGAGCGGTACTATTGACTATGACGAACTGATGGAAGTCCGTCAGAAGGAAGTGCGGCTGAGGCGGACTGATAAATTGATGGAGCTTTTTAGCAGTCACCCTAATATGCTCAAGCGGGTAAAGCACTTATCCACCTTTGTTGTTTGATGCCCGGCTTGACTAATCATTAGTCCCGGCTAGTCTACTGCCAGGTTGCGTTTGGTCTCAACCCGGTTTTAATAAATGACGAAGGAGGGGAGAAATGGGGCGACGAAGTCGTGTCAGATGGTGCTTACTGGGTTGTCTGATAGTGGGGCTTATCTTCATCGGGGTATCTGTCTTTCTACCCGGCAGGCTTACTAATGCGGTAAGGCAGGTAGCTAACGACGAATTTGCCGGCAAATTAAGAGCCCTCACTGAGCCACAGGCTGTTGAGGAGTATACGCTGGTTGAGATGGTCGTTGATACCGTCGGCATGAGTAAGGTTGATTCCCAGCCTATAGTAGTGTTGAAGGAGAAGGCTGGTGAGCGCTATCTTATCATTTCAATTGGTCTTGCCGAGGCCAATGCCATAGCCGTAATCATTGAAGGAGTCAGTGTACCCCGGCCATTGACCTCTGACTTACTCTGTTCTATTATGGGTAGATTGGGAGCAAGCG
>Ga0209636_10003733_pt1 | contig 15543 bp, 12 predicted proteins | sample DeeMarSWOR152_54_FD_187464 | JGI IMG/M metagenome (GOLD analysis project Ga0209636, IMG submission 187464) | Marine sediment microbial communities from White Oak River estuary, North Carolina - WOR-1-52-54 (SPAdes) (version 2) | ecosystem: Environmental > Aquatic > Marine > Intertidal zone >...
TTCTTTTTTCTCTTTTTCTATAGGTGCTTTTTCTTTTGGCTTTTTCTTTTTTGGTGCCTTCTTTTTCTTAATCTTTACTTCTCCTTCAGCAGTTGGAGTTATTTCATATTCTTTTTCAGCTGGAGCTTCACCTTCTTCTTTTTCAGCTTCAGCTTCTTCTTTTCTGAGTATTGGTTCCTTTTTTTCTCTTTCTTCTTTAAGTAGTTCACGTCTTGATTTTTTAAACTCAAGCTCAGGTAAATATGCCTCAACCACACCATCTTCAAATTTAACTGCTTTTACACGGATTTTGTTAGGCATTTTAAATTTTCCATGAGACCAAATTGCCTTATTTAATGAGTCATCTATCCAAATATTTTTGTCTTCAACCTTCATATGTCTTGTTAAAAATTGTTTAACTCTCTTTATCGCTGTTGGTGCTGCTTTAGATGCATTGTAACCAATCTTTCTTAATGGGATAATATAAATTCTTTCAAGTTCTTCAGCCATATAAATCAAGATCTCTTTAGTTTATTTCTTCTCCAATTACGTGTTTTAGGATGGCGTGTAAAACGTCTGTTGGTTTTGATCATGATCCAAGCAGGTACACGTCTATTACTATTAGTAGCTTTATTTAAACGAATCTTACGACCTAGAGGTTTATGAGATGTCATATATTTACTACCTTCTTCTTATCTTAATATCCCTTTTTTTTGGAATTATCTTTGTAAGCAACAAACGTAATTGCTCATCGTTTATTTTATTTTTGAGTTTGCCATTTTGGGCAAGCATTATCAATTGATTCTCAATGGATTCAGCTATTTCAGGTCTTGCTATTTTTATTCTTGCAAGGCGTTCCCTAGCAGTTGCATCAAGTATTGCTCTAAGAATCATCTTTTTTTGTTGTTCAAATTCTTGTCTTTGGCTTTCTTGTTCTTCTAATGATTCTTGTAGCGCAGCTTGCTGCTGTAATTCCTTTAGCTTTTTTTTCCTTAAATTTTCTAGCTCTTCATCCATAAGCATTAAATATTATTTATTTTTTTAATTCAGGATATATATTTCCTAAATTTTTCTTAACTTCATTAGATGTATTATCTAAAAATGATCTTCCTTTTGGTGTTAAAGTCCGACCTTTTCCTTTAATCTTTGTAACATAACCTGCTTTTTCAAGTTGCTGAGTTGCTCTTCTTATAATAGTACCACTACCCATCATTGCTTTATATGGTTTTGAGCCTCTATCTCTTTTACCACCATATTCTGCTCTTAGATGCTCAACACCTATGACATCGTTTATGTATAACTTTCTTAAGATAGAGGCGCATCGTGTATGCCACCAATTTTTCTGAGTTGGAGGATTTTCTCTATCTACTCCTGTTCTAGAATACTTATTTGCTTCAGGCATAACAATGTTACTATCTTCCTGCAACTTTTTTGCCAGAGCATCAATTAGATCCTTTGCTGGAACATCATATACCGTTGTCATATAGATAATACTCCTGTTATAAGGATTAATTTGGGTAACGGTAATAACCGATAGCTTATTTAAGCCTAGCGGAACTTGGTTTATCATTTTTAATTGGAATTCTAGTATATTTTTTGCAATTATCACAATAAATAATCAGCTTACCCCTATAGATTCTAATTCTACAATTGAATCCTGGTATAAGATATTTATAACAATGTTTACAAATGCGACGTTTAAATTCCTTTGGTATCTTAATCTTAGACCTCATTGATATTTTTCTTGCAATCTCAACATACCTATTAGCAATATTTATATCACCTAAAAAAGCATTTTTTTCAGCTAGACTAAAAAGTTGTTCTATCCTTCTTTTTGCTATCTGATTTCGAACTTTTTTTGCCATATAAACTTTTTTTCGAGACATTATAAAAACCTATAAATAAGGGATAAAAAAAACTAAGTTATGTATTTTATCTTTTTTTGTTTTAATTTTATTTACCTTCTTTTCCAGATTATAGATAGTATCAAAGTAATTAAAACACTTAATATTAATAAGTAAATAACAGAAAAAACATTTTCCAATAATTTGTAATTTATCAAAAGAATAATACCTAAGGATAATATCATAATACCTGAAAACAGTTTCAATACACGCCCTTGGAACTCAGATATTTTCCAACGACCTAAGGTTATTACCATAATTCCAACAATAATCAAAAGAGGTAGAACATATATCATATTATAAAAAATAAGGTACAAATAATTATCAATAATTCCTAAATTATATTGGGGTAATATCGTACCTGTATAAATAAAAGGTAAATTAAAAGTACACAGTAATTCTACAGAATTTGCACTAATTGCTAAAACAATAGTTGAAAAAATAAGAGAAGGAACCGAGGTAATTTTAATAATTTTTCTTATTTGACCATAAAGTTTTGATTTCTGAACATCAGTAACTCCAATAGAAAGACCCTTTTTGAAAAAGAAGAAATCTTTGATATTTAAAAAACCAAATATAACTGCAATAATCCCTGCAATAATTGATATAATATATGTATTTTCAACTATAGAAATAAAGTTTAATAAAGCAGCCATAAGCAGAAAATAAAAAAATCCAGAAAAAAATATAAATATTCCACCAACTAAAATCATCTTTTTTTTTGATTTAGTATACAACAAAATACTCAATAAAAATAATAAAACAAAAAAAGAGCAAGGATTAATACTATCAATAGCTGCTATTAAAATTGTTATTATAACTAATGAAGTTTCTGATGCATTGAAACATATCTGGCCAAATGGTGTAGGAAAACATATTTCATTTTCATTTGGTTCCGGTTGTTTGTCTGAATAATTACCAATTAAATGATAATCCACCACGTTTTTAATATTTTCAAAGGTTATATCTTCATAGGGCAAAAGCACATTATATTTTTCATCAGCAGTTATGTTTTTAACTACAACTGCGGGATAGGTTTTAAAACCATAACTTTTAAATTTATTGTAATTGTCAATATTTGTAGTTGTATCAACCTCATAACTGATAATTGTTATATTATCTCCATAAAAACTTTCTATTTCATTTAGTATAGGTTTTTTTTCCTCGCAGGAATCACAATAACTACTGCTGATAAAAAATTCTAAAACAATATTGCTATTTTCCGCAACAACTGGTTTTGTAAAAGAAAAAATTAATAGGCATATCAAAAATGTAATTAAAAAATATCGTGAATAATTGTTCATTAAAGCATACCTTCGATAGCAACGTGTGATAATATAATGAATATTTAAGATTTAACATGAATTAAAATCAAAAAAAATTTGATTTATTAAATATCTTAAATACCCATAACAACCAATTTAAAAATAAACCAAGTAATCAGTATCATAATGAATATATGTTTTACTCCAGAAACAACCTTTCCGTCCTCAAAAACACCTGTAACAGCACCCATACCAGCTGATTGAAAAATAGTAGCATAAAAAAATAATTGAGAAATATCATCTCTTGTAATACCACTACCTTTACCCATTGCTGATGCAAGTCCTTCTGAACCTTGACCAGTCATTGCAGGTATTAAGCTTTTACATAGTACGACCATAATTAGTAAAAATACTCCCATTGAAACATAGATTACCGCTACATAGGAAAGCATACCAGCTCTTCTTTCAGCCTCCATTAATTTCAATTCTCTTGCATCTTTTGATGCAGCATCAAGTACATCTGCAACATTACCTCCGCTTCTGCTTGCCTCAATGATAAGTGAAATTGTTCTATCAATTAATTTAGTATTAACTCGTTTTGCAAAAGCTCTTAACGCATTGTCCACACTACTACCCCAAGAAATTTGGTTAGCAATTTTTTGAATTTCAGGGGTGAGAGGCCCATAATTGCCTCTGGATGAGTACATGATTGCTTTTGTGAAAGTCATTCCAGCACGTCTAGATTCGGCTAAGTCTCTGACAAAATCTGGGAAACGTTCATCTATTTTTCTAACCTTTCTTAAACGTAAAAATTCAAATATCCCATAAATACCTGTAAAAATTATAACTGCTATTACTAAAAAATCAACCGGAGTTCCAATTTTAATAGTTCCACCTTCGACAGGCATAACTAATGGGTTAATAGTACCAATAAAACCAAGTAAAGCAAAAAATATACAGATAATTGCTGGAATTGTTGCTGCTAAATAAACAAATAATCTGTTTATTTGTCCAGTCATTGATAAACGTTTAATAAGTCCAGTTTTTTGAGTAGCATCTGGTTTATCTTTGTCTTGCATTTGTTCTTCTGTTTTATTTTTATGTAGTTTCATACGTTTAATTAGGCCAGGTTTTTGAATAGTGTCTGGTTTAACTTTATCTTGTTTTGGTTCTTCTGGTTTATTTTTATGTAGTTTCATATGTTTAATATGTCCTGTTTTTTGAGTAGCATCTGGTTTAACTTCATCTTGCATTGATTTTTCTGATTTATTTTTAAGTAGTTTCATATTTTATCACACCCTTTGGGACATACTAGATAAAACTACTGAAAATCCAACATGTATAAGAGGAATAATAATAAAAATAAAAATGTACATAAATGTAAGTTGGTTGGCATCTGCTTTAGAAATTATCATTAGTAAAGGTATTATTATAATTATTAAAAGTACTCCAGCTACTGCAGCTGTGACATAAGCTTCGGCCATTATTCCAAGACTCTCTATAAGTTGCTTTTGTATTAATCGATTTTCTCGTGAGTATTGATCAGCTTTTGCCATAAAATAAGGTTTTAAAGCACCACCAGATTGGACAGTTACAACAGCTCCTTGTAAAAATTCCTTAAATTTTTCAGAAGGAGTTCTTTTAATATTTGCCTTGATAGCAGAGATAATATCTCGTCCTAGAAGACCAACATCGCGATATATCCATAATGCTTCTTCTCTGATTTCACCGTATATCCGTTGTTTAGAAAGACTTTTAAAAATCTCTGTAGGGGTAATACCCGCTGATGACATTGCAGAAATAAAATTTAAAGCATAGGGTAAGTGTAAATCAATTTTTTTAGCTCGAGATTTAGCTTTCATTGCTGGCATGAACCTGTAATATAAAAAAACTATAGCCGTAAAAGATAATGGAAAAAATAAAAATATAATTATTAAATAAAATTCTAAAGATAAAATAATAATTAAACTTAGATAAACAACTGTAGAGATTATTGCTGTAAAAATAGTATTAAACCATGAACAAGAAATGTAAGCACCTGCGCGAATTTCAATATGAGCTCTCTCAAGATCACTTTTTATTTTTTCAGTTGCTACAGATTCAGCGGTTCTACCAAAATATCTGTAACACATTTTTTGATAATTATTGAGTACCATCCACATCACCCTCAATTTTTTTTTCCAATATCAATATTTACTAAATCTTTAATAAATTTATCATCTTCATTAATTATTTTAAATCATATAATTTATCTGAAGAATTTGCATCCTCTTCAGTTTTTTGTTTAACAGATTTTTCATCTGTACTATTGTCTTTGATTAATATTGAATCTTGTTCAAGTTCTTTATCTAATTCATCAATTATTTTATCTTTATCTTTTACTTTCTGACCCACTATTTTTTTCATAAAATCTTCAGGATTTTCATTATATTTGGAAATAGCTTTTGAAACTTCTTTAAACGTTCTGATATCATTTTTGTTCATCCATTCAAGTATTTCTGCTCTTCGTCTAATCTCCTCAGAAATATCTTCCTTTGTCATATCCCAACGTGCTCTTATCCCCTCTAAAACAAAACTTTTTCCATTATAAATGAATTTATCCTCTATTGGATCCCAGTGAAATACCTCATTAGTAAGAATCTCTTTTGTAGTTGGATCAATATCAACAATTTCAATAATCTGTTTACATCTTCTTACACGTTGACCTTTTACCCGAGTAGTAACATGAATAGAAATAATATCTAATGCTTGAAGCATAATTCTTGGTATTTCAATTGGCTTTCCTTCAAGCCTATGAATAAGAGATTTTGCTGAATCAGCATGTACCGTTGAATAAGTAGCATGACCTGTTGCCATTGCCTGAAATAAAACATAAGCCTCCTTTCCACGAATCTCACCAACAATAATATACTCAGGTCTTTGACGAAGAGCAGCCTTCATCAAATCATACATGTCAATCTCGCCTACCATCCTATCTGCGACAATCTCACCAAAACCAGATCTGGAAATACCCGGAATCCAATTTGGATGAGGTAGATTTATTTCCCTGGTTTCCTCAATCGAAACAATTTTTGCATCCCTTGGAATAAAAAGCGATAAAGCATTTAATATAGTAGTTTTACCAGATGCTGTACCACCAGCAATTAAGGCATTTACTCTATTTTCAACTGCAAGCCAAAAATAAGCTAAAATTTCAGATGAAACAGTGTTTAATGCAACTAAATCAGGTGGAGTAAATGGATCTGCTCTGAATTTTCTTATTGTAAATGTTGAACCTTTACTAGTTACCTCTGTACTTAATGTCATTTGGATTCTCGAGCCATCAGGCACGGTAGCATCAAGCATTGGCTCAGCAATACTTATGTGTTTACCACATTTTTGGGCAAGCCTTACAACAAAATAAGATAGCTCTTCTTCATCTTTAAATTCAACATTACTTTTTACTGAACCATGCTTACGATGATACAAAAAAATTGGGACATTAGGGCCATCACAAGAAATATCTTCAATATTTGGATCCCTCATCAATGGATCAATTTTACTATATCCCAAAGATTCTCTTTTTATATAATAAAGTATCTTCTTTTTTGAAATATTATCCAAAACTACTTCATAACCATTTATTACATTTTCAACTTGTTCGGTAAGATAATCTTCAACATTTTTGGAATCAAGTTCATCCAATCTCATATTAAAAGTTTTCAATAATGTTTCCCAAATAAAATTAAGTATCTTTTGTTCCTCTTTTGTAAGATATGGTTCAATAACCTTGTATGTTTTTTCTAAAGAATCCATATTTTTTAATATCTTGGCATAAGCAAAAGGTTCATTTAATGGATAAAAATCAAGTTCTTTAAGTTCAGATTTAAAAGTAATAGATCCTGTTCTACCGCAGTTTGAACATTTGACCTTTATTTTCTGATCTATTTCACCTTCACAAGAAATTTTTGTATGACAACCTGGACAAATAGCAATTTTCCTTAACATTAATTATTATCCTTTCCTAATTTTTTCAATAATTCTTCAGGTGCTTCAGCATATTTAGAAACAATATTTGCAACATCTTTAAAACCCCGAATGTTGTTTTCATTCATCCATTCTACTATCCTTCTACGATTATCGATTTCCTGACTCATTTCTTCTCTAGTTAAATCCTTTTCAGTTCTTAGTCTTTCTAAAATATAGCTTTTACCAGAGTATATGAATTTATCTTCCACTGGATCCCAATGAAAAACGTCGTTTGTAAGAATCTCTTTTGTGGTTGGATCAATATCAATAATCTCAATTATCTGTTTGCATCTTCTAGCTCTCATATTTTTGACTCGAGTTATTATATGAATACAAACAAGATCTAAAGACTGTAACATTATCCTAGGAATATTGATAGGTTTACCTTCAAGCCTATGTATTAATGATTGTGCAGAGTCAGCATGTGCAGTTGAGTACGTTGCATGACCTGTTGCCATTGCCTGAAATAAAACGTAGGCCTCCTTTCCACGGATCTCACCAACAATAATATATTCAGGTCTTTGACGAAGAGCAGCCTTCATCAAATCATATGTATCAATTTCACCAACTGCTTTATCTGCTACAACCTCTCCAAATCCAGATCTTGCAACTCCAGGAATCCAATTTGGATGTGGAAGATTTATTTCTCTAGTTTCTTCGATAGAAACAATTTTTGATTCTCTAGGTATAAAAAGCATAACAGCATTTAGTGTTGTTGTTTTTCCTGATGCTGTACCACCAGCAAATAATGTATTTATACCATTTTCAACTGCCATCCACATATAAGCAATCATCTCAGATGACATAGTATTAAATTCAATTAAATCAGTTGGTGAAAAAGGATCAGATCTGAATTTTCTAATTGTAAATGTTGAACCTTTAGCTGTAATTTCATCACTTAATGTCATCTGGATTCTTGAACCATCAGGCATTGTAGCATCAAGCATTGGCTCAGCAATACTGATGTGTTTACCGCATTTCTGAGCGAGTTTAAAAATAAAAGATGAAAGCTCATCCTCATCTTCAAACTTAATATTGCTTTTTAGAGAACCATATTTACGGTGATATAAAAAAATAGGTACACCTGATCCATCACATGAAATATCTTCTATATTCGAATCTTTCATTAATGGATTAATCTTACCTAGACCAAGTGAGGATTTTCCAATAAAGTAGTATAACTTTTTTTTGGATTCATCGTTAATTCTCACATTATATTCATCAATGATTTGATCTAACTTTTCAATTAAGTATTCATCCTCCCCTTTATTTTCCATTTCCTCAGCATCAATAGACAAGTTTATTAGTGTATCATTTATAAAAGCTAACAAATTCTCTTCTTCTTCGGTTAATGCCATTTCAACTAAAAAATAACATTTATCAAGGGATTCCCTTTGACGAAGTATTTCAACATAAGCAAAAGGCTCATGAAGAGCATAGAAATCAAGTTCCTCCCATTCATTTTTTGAAAAACCAAGCTCTGAAAGATTAACAGAGGCTGTTGAAAGAAAATTTTTTGGTAATTCAATTTCAGTTAATTTCCCAAGTTGATCTAAACCTATTTCGCCTTGAGATATTGTAGTTAAGGATCCTTTGTTTTTTTCTTTTTCTATTATATGTGGACTCCAACTATGGTGTGGAGAATCTTCTTCATCAAAAAAAATATGCTCCTGTCCTAATTCTTTATCATTAGTAGAAATGTTTAAAACTAGGTTTGTATCAGATTTTTTAACAGGTTCTTCATTTAAAGAAGGTACTGTTTCTTTATTTTTTAAATGTCCCTTTAAAAGTTTTTTTGCTTTGGTTTCACCTAACATGGTTTTTTCATCTGTTTTTTCTTTTGATTCGATTATTTTTTTATCAACTAAATCTGCATCTTCTTTGTCAAGTTCATCACCTAAAACAATTTTTTCGACATGAAAAATAGGCTTTGTGGTTGCATTTTCTATTTCTGGACTTTTTTGGTGTGGGCTTGATGGTTTTACTTCAATGGCTTTTTTGGTTCTAAAAAAATGTCTTTTTATTTTGAATTTACCAGTGTCCTTTTTTTCGGTAGTTTTTTCTTTTTTGTCTGTTATCTTAATAGGTTTTAATTTTTCAGTTTCAAGTTTTTGGGTTTTAGCTAAATTATCAGTAGCTAGTAAGACCCTATCAGGTTCTTCCTTTTTTTCATTTTTCAATGCTTTATGCTTAAAAAAGAAACGAAATTTTTTATCAGATTTTTTACTTGAAGAAGTTATTGATGGTCTGTTTTTTAAATAAGGTTCTTCTATTATTTTTTTTACTGTAGTTTCAGTTTCAACTGTTACCGGTTTTTTATCTGTTTTTTCCTTTTCTTCCCATTTGATTAATTCTTTATCAATTGGATTTATTTTTTCTTTGTCAAGTTCATCAATAAAAGTTATTTTCTTTTCCGAAAAAGTAGGTTTAATAGTTATTTTTTCAATCTCAGGACTTTTTGGTTGTAAATTTGTTGGTTTTACTTCAGAGGTTTTTTTGGTTCTAAAAAAATGTCTTTTTATTTTGAATCTACCAGTGTCCTTTTTTTCGGTAGTTTTTTCTTTTTTGTCTGTTATTTTAGTTGGTGTTATTTTTTGGATATCATGTTTTTTTCTTTCAGCTAAATTATCAGTAGCTGGTAAGACCCTATCAATTTCTTCTTTTTCTTCATTTCTTAATGGTTCATGTTTTAAAAACAAAGGAAATTTTTTATCCAATTCAGAACTTTTTTTCTCGATGTCCTCTTTTTCATGAGATTTATCAAGTTCAGAATTTTCCATTAATTTTTTTAAAACAATTTTTTTAACATCATTTTTCATTTCAAGATGAATTTTATCTATTTCTTTTTCTATTTCAGAAACAATTTTATCAAATTCTTTGGTTTTAACTAAATCATCAGTTGTTTTAATATTAGGATATTTCTTGTTGTATTGCTCCTTGTTATCTAATCCTATATGTTTTTTTTGTAAATAATTATGATCAATATTCTCTATAAATTCCTCTTTTTTTATTCTGGTTTCATGCGGTTTTTTGTCATTAATTTTTTTAACGTCAGAAATACTTTTATTGCTAAAGATATCAGAGTTATTAGTATTTTCATCATATTTGTGTCTTTTTTTTAGAAAATAAATAGAATTTCCTTTTTTATTTTTAAGAGAGATTTTTTCCAGATTAAATTCTTTTTTATTTAATTTGTTAAATAACTTTTTATTTTCTGATAAAATCTTATCTACTTTCTCGTCAATATTACAAAATTTAGTATATTTAAAAGTTAAATTTTTAATAGCATTTTTATCATCATTTTTTGTATTCAAAAACCCTCCCTCCAGATAATAAAATGATTTGTTAAAATGCTTATTATTTTAATTTTATATTGCATTCACATCCCTCTCTAGTAAATTTTTAATTTTAAGTGGATTGTTATTCTACCTAAATTTAATTTTTAAATTTTTGGGCGCATCTCATCCAATTGTTTTTTGATATATTTTAAATGATATTTATAACTTTCTTTAATAATCATGTTTTATATATTAGATATACTATAGGATAGGATGAATTGATAACAAGTTTTATCATTAAAAAAGATAGAGTATTAAGAATTTATATGAAAGAAATTATCCCAGTTGGAATTTTCTTCCCTTCTAAACTATATAGATTATTTTGTCTAAGAGTTTGGAATTTTGATTTAGGAACTATTGATGAAAAAGTGGAAAAAAACCATATCCAATAAGGATTTGCGGTCCAATCAATCTATCAATGCCAATATCTCCAAAACTAATATGCAATCCAATAAATAAGAGAGTCCATACTCTTTGAAGACCAAAGTACCAATAAACAAAACCAAACTTGAATATAGGGAATGTTGCGGAAAAGCCGATAAGATGTCTCAAAAATACAGGTCTGAGCATTTTTCCTAAAAATGTTTCATAATCGTAATGCGGTATCCAGGTATATCCGATACCGATACTGAGCACTGGTTGACGACATAGATAGAGAATGTTATAAAGCGGGCCACCCAGGGGTTCCGGGTCTTTTAAGGATTTGATTACATCTGCAATGTTGTTTTTGATAGTTTCATTTGGAAAATCGTTTCCAACAATTTTTTTGATTGAATCGATCATGCATTCAACATCATTTTCTATCTCAATCCACTCTGAATCAGAAACATTTTTACCATCAGGGCTATTTTCAAATGCTGTAGCCTTGGCCGCATCTATTAAAGTATCATTCAATAGTTTACTTAAATTTTTAAATTCCTCATATGAAATCTGCACCTGAATTGAGTAATCCTCTCCATTAATACCGCTCATATTAATGGTTAAATTCTTTCGTGCAGCTTGAGAATTAGGTGGTTCTTTGGCAACAACAGTTAACAATGGTAAGATAAGTATCAGAATAACTACAAAAGGCAATATATTCTTTATTTTCATTTTTTTTCCCCTTTAAATTTTATTATATATATTTATGTATGAATGTTTATATAAACTTATTGGAACAACTATAACATTAGAAATTATCAATATAAAAACTTTTTTAACAAAAATTCTGTAATAAAACAATAAAATCCATTTTTTTTAAATTGATATTGTTTATTAGTTCTAATCTTTTTAATTTTGATTCTTTTATAAAATTATGTTAATTATCTTTTTTAAAATTTTTATATTTAGAGATCCAATAATTCGATAAATATATAACTTGTTTAATTATTATTTCTTTTTAGTTTTTATGAGAAATACTGGTAAATTCCAAGTATATGTTATTTCTTTAATACTAATAATTATAGGAACTTGTCTTAATTCTGTTACATTATCTAAAAGCCTAAATTATAGTATTGAACCAGAGGGAAGAATTATAAATGGTCAGATTTTATTTCCACCTCTTTATGGAAAAACAACCTATTTAATTGATAGCACTGGTGCTGTAAATCACACATGGTCAAGTTCTTACACACCTGGTGCAGCTACTTATTGGTTGGGTGAAGGCACTATTCTGCGTACAATAAGAACTGTTGTTGGCGGTGGCGGATCAGGTGGTGGTGTTCAAAAAATTTTATGGGATGCAACAATTGTTTGGGACTTTAGATATAATAGTAATGGGCGTCTCACGCATCATGATATTAAATCTTTACTCAATGGAAATGTGTTGATGATAGCCTGGGAAACTAAAACACGTGCTGAGGCTATTGCTGCTGGGCGAAATCCAAATAGTTTACCAGGTACCACTTTTATGCCTGACCATATTATTGAAGTCAAACCCATAGGTCCAACAAGTGGTGATATTGTTTGGGAATGGCACGTTTGGGACCATCTTATTCAAGATTATGATCCATTGAAAGATAATTATGGTGTTGTTGGAGATCACCCAGAATTAATTGACATCAATTTTGGCACTTTTTTTATGAGTAATAATGATTGGCTTCATACAAATTCAATTGATTATAATCCAGAGTTTGATCAAATACTTATAAGTGTTCATAATTTTAATGAAATTTGGGTAATTGATCATAGCACAACAACAGAGGAAGCAGCTGGACACACTGGTGGAAGCAGTGGAAAAGGAGGTGATCTTCTCTACCGGTGGGGTAACCCACAGGCATATGATGCTGGAAGTGCGGGTGATCAAAAATTATTCTTCCAACACGGTACCTCATGGATAAAACCTGAATATCCAGGTGAAGGAAATATTCTTGTATTTAACAACGGTAATAACCGTTTAGGTGAACAATATTCTTCTGTAGATGAATTTGCCCCACCTGTTAATTCCAATGGTGAGTATTATCTCGAACCAGGATCCGCTTATGGCCCTCAGGACTATACTTGGAGTTATACTGCCAGTCCACCAAATAGTTTCTATTCATATTATTGCGGAGATGCACAACGTCTAAAAGACGGAAATACTCTTATATGCGATGGAGCAGCTGGAAAATTCTTTGAAGTAACTCCAGAAAAAAATATTGTTTGGCAGCATGTCAATTCATATCCATTGCCAAGCATGAATGATGTGTTTAAAATAGATTATATTCCACCTGAAGAACCATCACCACCTAATACTCCAGATTTACATTGCTCTGGTAGTCTTTCATGGAATGGAATTAATGCAAGTGCGATAGTCAATGGAAGTTTTCAGGTACAAAATATTGGAGATGCAGGCTCACTATTAAATTGGACTGTTAATAAATCATCAATAAAATGGGGAATATGGTCATTTACTCCTGAGGCTGGAGAAAATTTAACTCCTGAAGATGGTAAATTTACTGTTCAGGTAACAGTTGTTGCTCCAAATGAAAAAAAATCGGAATTTCAGGGTTACCTTAGAGTTGAAAACGAAGATAATTCCACAGATTTTTGTTTAATTCCAGTGTATCTAAAAACTCCAAAAAATTTTTATGTTTTTCATACACAAATTTATCAATTTATGGTAAAATTCAAAAATTTTTATTTAAAAAATATGTATAATTTATTTAAAACTTTTAATCTGTTTTTTTAAAAGCCTTAGAACTATCGCAAAAGTCGAGTTACAAGGTGTTTTTATTGATATTATGGTTTGATTGAACAATCCCTAAACACATTTCAGATTACTACAATTCTTACCCGTTAAATAACCGTGCTTATGTTATCAAGAGGACCGAACCGGGATGATATAGTTGACATTTCAAGCTCAACCCTAAAAAACGGTTAAAATCTTCTGTTTTTGTATTATAATCTCCTTATTAAAAATAAAAGTATTGATAATTAAAATTATCTTGAACATTTTATTAATTAGATTATAAATTTTTTTAATATTTTCAATTTATGTGAAAAAACATTCTTATCTGCTTCCTTTTTTATAGAATTTAAGAAAGTTAAAAAATAGAGGTAAAACTAAAAAAGGAGCGGTAAAATGAAAAGAAATTATTTTAAAAAAACACTTATTGTTACAATAGTTGTTATATTATTAGGGTCAGGTTTGGTCTCAGGATATAATATACTTAACTATAATTCAAAATCTAATTCTGAACCTAACTGTAGTGAAAAAATAGATTATATTCTTGATGAAGAATTTCCAACTATGCCTCCGATTGATTTGTCAGGTAAAGAAATAGAATTTATTAATATCAATCTAATAAATACTCCAGGGGAATTTAGCTGGAAAAATATTGATGGAAGGGATTGGACGACCCCTGCAAAAAATCAAGGAAATTGTGGTAGTTGTTGGCTTTTTTCTGCAATGGGTGCCTTTGAAAGTGTTATTAATATTAAAGAAGGATGTGCAGAGTTAGATCCTGATCTTTCTGAGCAATATGTTCTTTCATGTTTACCAGAAGCAGGTAGCTGTAGTGGTGGAAATGTTGAAAATTGTGTATTTTATTATATAAACAGCACATCACCTGCTGGTAATTACCATAATGGTGTTATTACAGAGGAATGTTTTGAATATCAATCAAACTATGATTATATCCCTCCTTGTTCGGATAAACCTGAGAATTGGGAGAATTTTCTTGTACCGATATTAGATTATGGCGAGAGTTGGACTTATGAAAATATTCCTCAGTTAAGGAATACTATAAAATCACTTGTTTTTCAGAAAGGACCTATTATGGTATATTTCTGGGCTTCTAAGAGTTTTATAAGATGGGGGACTTTTCATAAGCAGTCGTGGCAGTATTATCCAGATCATAATGAAAATTGTCCAAATTTTGTAAATCATGGTATAACTGTTGTAGGTTGGAAAGATGATCTATCTATAGGTAATGGTGGATATTGGATTTGTAAAAATACTTGGGGTACTAATTGGGGATACAACGGTTTTTTCAATATCGAGTATGATATTTTGAATTTAGGAGGTTTTATTGCATGGGTTGACTATGATCCTAATAGTTTTAACTGGGGACCAATAGCACCAGAAATAAACGGTCCAACTAGCGGGTAACCTGGGGAGGAATATACATATGCATTCACGTCTATGGATCCAGATGGAGATGATGATGTTTATTATTATATAGACTGGGGTGACGGTGATACACAAGAATGGATTGGCCCATATGGATCAGGTGAATCACTTGAAATAAAACATATCTGGGAAAACAAGGCTAATTATGATATCAGAGCAAAGGCAAAAGATATTGCTGGCAGAGAAAGCAACTGGGCTACATTAAAATTCAATATGCCAAGAAACAGAGCAATTGATAATCCATTGCTTAGGTTTGTCGAAAATCATCCATTATTGTACAAAATATTCCAGTTGTTTTTTTTAACAACAACGAATATAAAAGTAACAAATCTATCTCTTTTTTTATTTTTAACTAATTTTAATTAATTATAAAAAAATTTTGATTCATTCTGTTTAATAACCGTGCTAATGTTATCAAATAGCCCGAGCCTGGCACTTGTTACAAAGGTTCAACAAAT
>Ga0209636_10003734_pt1 | contig 15535 bp, 9 predicted proteins | sample DeeMarSWOR152_54_FD_187464 | JGI IMG/M metagenome (GOLD analysis project Ga0209636, IMG submission 187464) | Marine sediment microbial communities from White Oak River estuary, North Carolina - WOR-1-52-54 (SPAdes) (version 2) | ecosystem: Environmental > Aquatic > Marine > Intertidal zone >...
TCTGTTTTCTGTCGAGTATGACAATGGTGATGTACAGGTAGGCAAGTTTGTGGTGATCAAGTAGGGTGCTGGCGCGGCCACCGGGCAGTGCGGCTGGATGCCGGCCGGGGTAAGGGCGCTCAGCAGAGAGTACCGGTCAACGGGATTGGGCAGGCTCGTCAATCCCGTTGTCTTCTTGGGGAAGCCGGTCTGACTCAGACTGGTCGGTCTCGTGGTTCTCAGGGTGTCGGCGGAGCCGCGCAAGCCGGTCCTGATCGCGGGGAGCGCGTGGCGCCGTCATCTGATAGGGCAGGGGAATGAGGTGCCTGAGAGGGGGATCGTCGATGGTGGTGCCGCCGTTTTACAGTTGACGGCTGTGTCCGCGCCATGATACTCTCCCGGTGGTTATGTGGTTGGCGTGCTGTGTACGATGACTCTATCACTCAGGGGGCATAGAGATGCATCGACCCAGTGTGATCACAGTATTGCTTGTGGCCTTGGCTCTGCACGCAACATCGGCTCACGCGATGCCCATGGTACAGGCAGGCGGAGAGCCAAGTAGATCCGCTGGCCCGATGAGAGCCCCGATGCTCCTCGATCCGAATACGCTGAGCATCGACCACGAAGTGGGCGAGCTCTGGCTCACCGTGACAAACTGGGGGTTTTTCGGCGGCCGTCGCGATCTGAACCGGTCCTCCTGCATCTTCCCGGCGTTCTCCAACACCTGCTATCTGTACTGGGGCGGGCTGTGGATCGGTTCGATCAATGAACAGGGTGATACGCTTCTGTCGACCGGATGCGAGGGATGGGCAGGTCCGCACTTCGAGTTCTATCCCGGCCCGCTCGATGGGATCGACGACGACAAAGATGTAATGACTGAGCGCTCGATCCGCCCGACCTCGCCTCACTATGATACTGCGGCGATCTCCGAGCAAGACTTCATCGCCTGCTACAACGACACCGCCACCGCCGGCACCTGGCCCGCGTTCGTGGGACCGGACCACGAGCCCCTGGGGCTCGAGATTACCCAGCGGAGCTATGCCTGGAGTTACTCATATTCGCAGGATTTCGTCATCTTCGACTTCTGGTTGAGGAATGCCGGAGGGGATACGCTTCGGGCCCTGTACATGGGGCTGTACCTCGATGCTGACTGCGGTCACTTCGGCGAGTATTGGGACAAGGCCCAGGACGATGTGACGGGGTTCCGGCGGTGGCGCGACATGAGCGACACGTTGTGGGGAGATGGGATCACGTTCTATTCGCAGCAGTACCCTGGCGGGATCGACGTGAGCGGCGAGGGTAAGACGCAGTCGCCCGCCGAGCTGATCAATATCGCATGGATCGCGGATGCCACGGGTATATCGCGCCCTGACAACTGGCCGACGCCGGACGTGACGGGGACGCGCGTTCTCCGCACGCCGAACCCGAATCTGACGACCTCGTACAACTGGTGGTATTCCAACATCAATGCCGAGGACGATTGGGGGCCCTCCGATCCGACCAATGAGCACGATGTGGTGGGCACTCCCGACACCGATCAGCAGAAGTACATCGTCCTGTCGAACGGGTATTTCGATCCTGACCAGCTCGATCCGGTGAACGGGGATTTCGCCACGTACAAGGATACCCGGTATGTGCTCTCGTTCGGCCCGGTGTACCCCGAGGGTCGGGATCCGGAGGATCCCTCACAGTGGTATTTCGCGCCCGGTGACTCGGTCCCCATCACGCTGGCCTACATCGGGGGAGAGGGGTTTCACCGGGATGCGGTGATTCCCAATGGGCCTGCGGACTATGATGGTCATTATGACTTTGGCGACCTGGCGGTGAATGCGAGCTGGGCGTATACGGTCTATGACAATCCGGGGGTGGACACCGATGGGGATGAGTATTTCGGCGACTATGTGGTCGATGCGTTCGGGGATACGACATGGCTGACCGGGGACGGTGTTCCCGACTTTCGGGGTCCTGACCCGCCGCCTGCTCCGGCGATCGCGGTGCTTCCCGGGGATGGTCGTGTGACGGTGTTGTGGGATGGTGAGTTCTCCGAGACGACGGTGGATGAGGTGACGGGGCTGGCCGATTTCGAGGGCTATCGGGTGTACCGTTCGTATGGGAGCGCGACGGCGGAGATTGCGGGGTATACGCTGTTGGCGCAGTATGATCTTCCGCTGCGTGATGGGAGCTGGGTGTGGCAGGGTGACACGGTTGCGGCAGACAGTCTGAACATCGGGATGGGGTATAACCTGTGGCCGCCCGATTCGCTGGTGGTGGTCGATCCCGATCTGGCGGCGGAGTATCCGGGGTATGACTACATTTTTGTCGATGAGCCGGTATTGAACGGGTATCCGGCGTATTATTCGGTGACGGCGTTTGACTTTGGTTTTCGCCGCGGCGGTCAGTGGAATGCGCCGTTGCAGGTAGAGCCGCTGGAGTCGTCGCAGAGTGCGTCACAGGTACGGACGGTTCCCCGTGGTGCGGTTGGTGCGGACAAGGATAGTCGTGTGTGGGTGGTGCCGAATCCGTATAAGATCAATGAGGACTATGATTCGGTTCACTGGGAGAATTCGGATCGTGCGGGGTGGACAGAGCACTCCCGGCGTCTGGACTTTTTCGGGCTGCCGTCCCGGTGCACGATACGGATCTACACGTTGGATGGTGATCTGGTGGACACCGTCGACCATCCGAGCGGTGAGGCGATGGCGACGGCGTCGAGCGAGCCGTGGAATCTGATATCGCGCGACATACAGGCGATCGTATCGGGAGTGTATCTGTTTTCGGTCGAGTATGATAATGGGGACGTGCAGGTAGGAAAATTCGTGGTGATCAAGTAATGTGGAGGCGCGGTCACCTGAGAGGGCCGTAGAAGAGCTTATCGGTCAGCGGGATTGGCGGTATCGTCGATCCCGCTGCTCTTTGGTGTCAAGCCGCTCGGCAGGCAGAGGGATTTCGGCGAGCGTCGAGGATCTCGGGGCAATTTCGGCTGAGAAATCAGTTGACGCTAACGTGGCTCTATGTTAGCTTTTGCGGTGAAGAGAAGGATGTCCGGCGTCCGTCTGTCGCCGGCACAGGGGATTCGGCGTCTGTACAAGTCTGACGAGGTCGAGGCAACCCATGAGAGCACAGACTATCGAAGCAGCCCGAGAGGAGAGCGGTGGAATGTTTGGCGGCTTCTGGCACTCAGTGTCGGGGTTCTTCACCAACGAGGTGGCTATCGATCTGGGAACTGCCACTACGCTCATCTACGTGCGCGGCCGCGGGATCGTGCTGAATGAGCCATCTGTGGTAGCGATCGACAAGGCGACGGGCAAGACCATCGCCGTGGGCACAGAGGCGAAGAAGATGCTCGGCAAGACGCCCGGAGATATCGCCGCGATCAGGCCGATGAAAGATGGCGTTATTGCCGATTTCGAGGTGACCGAGGAGATGCTGCGCGGATTCATCTCCAAGATCCAGCGCAAGCGGATATTCATACGGCCCAGGGTGATCGTCTGCGTGCCATCTGGTATCACTGAGGTCGAGAAGCGAGCGGTACGTGACTCAGTGGAACACGCGGGCGCCCGCGAGGTCTACCTCGTCCAGGAGCCGGTCGCCGCGGCAGTAGGTGTGGGGCTCCCTGTCGATTCGCCGTCCGGGAATATGGTGGTCGATATCGGAGGCGGTACAACTGAGATCGCTGTAATCGCGCTCTCGGGCATCGTCTCGAACAGCACGATTCGTGTCGCCGGGGACGAGATGGATGAAGCGGTGTGGAATTACGTCAAGAAGACCTACAACGTGCTGATCGGCGAGCAGACCGCAGAGGCCATCAAGCTCAAGGTGGGATCGGCCTATCCCGTCGGTGACGAGGAGGAGATGGAGATCAGGGGACGTGACCTCGTAGCGGGGATACCGAAGACTCTGAGAATAAGCTCTGTTGAAATCAGGGAAGCTCTCAGGGAGACGGTCTACATGATAGTGGAGGCGATGAAGCTTGCGCTGGAGAAGACGCCGCCCGAACTGGCAGCTGACATCGTCGATAAGGGGATCGTCATGACAGGCGGTGGGTCTCTCCTCAAGGGGCTCGATGCGCTGTTACGAGAGGAGACGAATCTCCCGATTAATGTTGCGGAGAATCCGACTGAGTGTGTCGTGCTCGGCACGGGGAGGATTCTCGAAAACCTGAACGCGTTCGAGAAAGTACTCATTCGAAGCAGGAAGGAATAGGATGCAGCGATTGGTCGATCTTCTCGTACGGTACCGAGATCAATCACTCTTCACTGTTCTCTTGCTGGCCTCGGTGAGCATGCTGCTTCTGCGCGAGGACTTGAAGATGGAGGGCGCCAGGGTCGTATCGAGCGTCCTCTTTGCTCCAATTCAGAGGGTGGTCGTGTTGGCGAGGGACATCGTCGACCTGCGCCAAGAGAACCGTCGGCTCTCGATGCTCGTGATGAAACTCGCCTACCAGAATGACCAGCTGGCAGAGCTGCAGTATGAGAACGAGAGGCTGCGGGGATTAATCGAGTTCAAGGAGAAGAGCCGTTTCGTAGTGCTGCCGGCAGAGGTCATCGGCCGAAGTCCGAGTCGCGTGAGCTCCTCGGTCCTCATCGATCGAGGGAGCCGGGACGGTGTCGAGAGGAACATGGCCGTGGTGACGGCTGAGGGCGTTGTCGGTAAGACGATCGATGTCTATCCCGAAACAGCCCTCGTCCAGACTCTCATTGATCGCAACTCCCGAGTGAGCTGTGTCGTCTCCAGGAGCAGGGTCGTTGGTATCCTAGCCTGGCATGGCGGCTTCCTCTGCACGCTCGAGATGATTCCCGAACAGGGCGACGTTGAGGTGGGGGATCTCGTGGTCACCTCCGGTCTTGGTGGCGTCTTCCCAAAGGGGCTGCGTGTGGGCACCGTGGTCGAAGTCGGTGCCGAGGCCCAGGGGTTGTTCCGCAGAGTAATCGTGAGAGTCTCGGCAGATCTGTCGAAGGTGGAGGAAGTCTTCGTGATTGCAGGAGGTGGTCTGGGAGAGGCACTCGAGCTGGAGCCCGAGACCCGTCCAGCGCTCTCCACAACCGTGACTGAAGGCGAGGCCGAGCGGTCTCTCATCGTCGAAGGGGATATCGAATGAGGAAGTTCGCCGCTACGATTCTCATCGTAGTCGCGGCACTGTCCCTCCAGATGAGTCCGCTCAATATCGGGGAGATACTCGGCGTTCGTCCTGACTTGTTGCTCATCGTGCTCATCTATCTCTCCCTTGCCGAAGGGAGGAAGTGGGGCAGCGTATCGGGCTTCGCGATCGGATTCGTGCAGGATCTATACCAGGCACCGGACCAGCTCGGACTCAATGCCCTCATCAAAGTTCTGGTCGGATTCTTCCTCGGATCTCTCAAGGGACGTATCTACCTGAAGGGCTTGTCCGAAAGGTGGGCGATTGTCTTCGCCGTCTGTTTCGCGCACGATCTGCTCTATTATCTGATCTACTTCTCGTTTCGTTTCCCGCCCTTCTTGTCCACTATGATCCGTTTTGCCCTGCCTGGGGCGATCTACTCGGCCACCGTCGGTAGTCTCTTGTTCATACTGCTCGATCGCCTCCGGATGTGGAGGACAGCGCCGACATGAGGATGGCAGAAGACTACGGGCAGGAGCAGAGGAGGCGGCAGCTTATCGTTGTCATCGGGATCGCCTTCGTTCTGCTTGTTGGGCGTATTGCGCAACTGCAGATCGTTGAAGGAGCACGGTACGAGGAGCTCTCTGAGCGTAACCGGATCCGCATGATTCTGAATCCTGCCCCGAGGGGTGTCATCCTCGACCGGAACGGCAGAGTCCTCGTCGATTCCCGGCCTGGCTACGTGATCGCCGTGGTGCCCGATGTGGTCGAGGCCGACACGGGGACCATAGCCAAGCTCGCCGGAGTGCTCGATGTGCCGATCGAGGAGATACACGAGAGGATTACGGGTAGGGATGTGCACCCTCTGGAGCCCGTGAAGATTGCCAGAGGAGTGGGGATCGAAATCGTTTCTGTAATAGAGGAGCACCGTTCTGACTTATCAGGAGTGATGGTCGAGGCTGAGCCGATACGGCAATATCGGTTCGGAGCCTTAGCCAGTCACTTGCTCGGCTATCTCGGAGAGGTGTCGGAGAAAGAGATCCTCACCCTTCGAGAACGGGGCTACCATTATGGCGATCTCATAGGGCGCACAGGAGTGGAGGAAGCGTTCGAGGAGTACCTGAGAGGTGCGGAGGGTGTGGAGTTCGTCGAAGTCGACGCGCGGGGACGGGAGATCGGCCCCCTTCCCGGCAAGGAGACCGTCTACCCGACGCCCGGATCCACCGTCCATCTGACGATAGACTACGAGCTCCAGTTGGTCCTCGAGGACGAATTGGAGGTGTACGATGCCGGGGCCGCGATCGCCCTTGATCCTCGGAGCGGCGACGTACTCGCGATGGTCTCGGTTCCCGACTTCGATCCAAATCGTCTCTCTTTCCGCATCGCGCCGGAGGAGTGGTCGTCGCTGCGGCGAGATCCTCTTTCTCCATTGTGGAACCGCGCGATCTGGAGCTGCTACCCCCCGGGCTCGACCCTCAAGGTGGCCACGGCAGCCGCTGCGCTGGAGGAAGGACTGATAGATGCCCGGACTCGTCTGACCCCCTGCCAGGGCGGCCTCCAATATGGACGTCGCAGGTTCAAGTGCTGGCGGCCTGAGGGACATGGGTCATTGATGACGGTAGAGGCAATCGTCCAATCGTGTGACGTCTTCTTCTATCAGGTCGGCAGCAAGCTCGGTGTTGACCGGCTCTCCCGGCATCTGAGACGATACGGCTTCGGTACGCCGACGGGTATCGATCTTGCGGGCGAGGCCAGCGGACTGGTTGCCGACATCACTTGGTACGATCGTAGATACGGCGAGGGCGGATGGTCCCCCGGGGTAGCGCTCAATCTTGCCATCGGACAGGGAGAGACGCTAGTCACTCCGCTCCAGTTAGCCTCGTTCTGCGGTGCGCTCGCGGTCGGCGGAGAGGTCCACATACCTCACGTGCTCGACCGGATCGTCGACCGGAGGGGGAGGTTGTTGAAGGAGGCGAGTCGCGGCGAGTTGACTCTCAATCTGACTCCAGCAACGCTCGACGTATTGCGCGAGGCTATGTGGGGAGTGGTCAACGACGAAAAGGGAACGGGCCAGCTGGCAGGGGTCGCCGGTTGGGACGTCTGCGGGAAGACGGGGACCGCCCAGAATCCGCATGGTGAGGACCACAGCTGGTTCGTCGGATATGCCCCGATGGAGGATCCATCTATAGTCATCGCCGTGGTCGTCGAAAACGCGGGGCACGGTGGATCTGTGGCAGCTCCCATCGTGGGCAGAGCTATGCGGCATTACCTCTTGAGCATGTCGCATGTGGCGGCTGCCAGGTGAGACACGAGGTTCGGCCGCTGCATACGGGGTCCGATGACGGACAGGAGTCTGTGGCGTGAGAGAAGCAGAGATCGTGATGCTCGTTGTCGTCGTGCTGCTCTCGGTCTTCGGGGTGGTGATGATCAATAGCGCGACACGAGGAGATCCGGCTCTGGAAGGGTATGTGAGGCGACAGATCCTCTGGCTCTGTATCGGATTGGTGGGTCTGGTCGCGGCCGCGGTCGTGCCCTACCGGCTTTTCGAGGCCTTTGCCTATCCTCTGTATGCGGCTGTCCTCATCCTTCTCGTTCTGCTGCTGCTCGAACCCGCCTCGTTCGGGGCGAGACGGTGGATCGGTGTAGGACCGTTGCACTTTCAGCCATCGGAAATTGCGAAACTCGTAGTCATCTTCACGGTGGCGAAGTTGCTCGCCGGGCGAAAGCGCGGAGAGTCGAGGAGAAGAGATATCCTGTTCGTAGCAGCGGTTGTCGCCCTTCCCGCAGTTCTGATCCTTCTCGAGCCCGATCTCGGCACGGCGGCGAGCCTGGGGGCCCCCCTCATCCTCATGCTTTTCTGGAGGCGCGTCAATATCGCATACCTGCTCCTTCTCGTCGCGCCGCTCATCAGTCTGGTTACCGCCTTCTCGCTCATCACCTGGGCGGTATTCATGATCGCCCTCGTCGTCATCCTATATGCAGCACGGGTGCGGGTCATCGACGCCCTCACAGTCTTTCTTACCAGTTCGGTAGCCGGTATCATCACTCCTTTGGCATGGTCCCTGCTCAAGGATTACCACCGGAGGAGGATACTGGCTTTTCTGAATCCGGACCTTGACCCCCGCGGAGCAGGATGGCATCTCCTCCAATCGAAGATCGCCATCGGCTCCGGCGGGCTGCTCGGGAAGGGGTATCTGGCGGGAACCCAGAAGAAGCTGGCCTTTCTTCCGGAACGCCACACAGATTTCATATTCTCGGTGATCGGCGAGGAGTTCGGCTTGATCGGCGTACTTGTATTGATGGGCCTGTACTTCATCCTCATCTACCTGGGGCTGCGCAATGCAGCTGAGGCGAGAAATCCGTTTGCCTCCCTGGTCGCTGTCGGGATCGTTTCGATCTTGACATTCCAGATATTCGTCAATATCGGCGTCGTGACAGGATTAATGCCGGTGACAGGGATTCCCCTCCCCTTTGTCACCTATGGGGGTTCTTCACTTATGACGGCATTGGCCATGGTCGGCGTGTTGATGAATGTTGGCCGGCGGCGTTTCGAGTACTAGCCCGGAGGCTATCTGGCGGGCGATTCGCGCGGACGAGGCTTCGTCCCTCCAAAGGAAAGAAAGTGCGTTGAAACCTATTCTGATCGATCTCGGCCCGCTATCCATTCACAGCTATGGCCTCATGTTGGCCATTGCCTTCCTTGTCGGCATCGGCTTCGTGATGAGACGTATGGCACGATATGGTGTAGACACGACGCCTATTGCCGATCTGGCCATCGTCGTGCTCCTCAGTGCCGTCGCGGGCGCGCGACTCATGTTTGTCCTGTTTCATCTGTCGGACTACATCCAGCGGCCGCTCGACGTGTTCGTGATCTGGAAGGGCGGCCTTCAGCTGTATGGGGGGCTCATTCCTGCCATCATCGCTGGCGCGGTCTTCCTCCGCCTGAAACGGCTTCCCCTGGGGCAGGTCGCTGATAGCGTGGCAATGGCCTTCTTCCTCGGCGTCTTCTTCACGCGGATCGGCTGTTTCCTCAATGGATGTTGCTTCGGCCATCCTACGGACATGGCGTGGGGGGTACGTTTCCCCGCGGGGTGTGCAGCGAGCTACTTCCTCCCGGGCCAGCGGCTCCATCCGACACAGCTCTATTCGGCCCTGGCCGGTCTCGCCACCTTCGGCCTGCTCCTTGCGCTAGAGCGGTGGAGCAGGAAGCCGGGCGTCATCTTCTCGGCAGGCCTCGTCCTGTACGGGCTCGGTCGAACTATCCTCGATTTCTTTCGCTTCTATGAGGAGAGCAACGTCGTGATGCGGCTCGATTCAGCAGTCATCAATGTGAACCAGATCGTGAGCCTGGCTCTCATCGTTGCAGGGGTGGTCATGATGGCGATGCTGATGCGGAGGGGCGGGAAAGGCTTGCGAGAACCGTAGTGGGTCGGACTCTCAGGATCGATCACGTATGGACAGAAGGATGCGCTGGGCCTCAAACGACGCGAGTTCCTTCTCATAAAACCCTCGGAGCGATGCATAATCCTGCCTCCCCATGAGGGAGTACGTCATCTGCTTCCCTTCCTCGACTCCCGGCTGGTCAAAGGGATTCACGTCCCAGAGTCTGGCGATGAAGATGACGAGCACCTCCATGAAGTAGAACAGGGCGCCGAGCGTGTGAGCGGAGATGTCCCTCAGGACTATTCGATAGCAGGGGCGTCCTGCGCGGACGAGGCTCATCTCGGTCGCCAGCTGTTCGATCTTTAGCTGCTCGCCCATCGTGTGGCCCGCGAAGTACGAATATTCCTTCTCTGAGGGGAATCCCCCGGCGATCCTCACGTCGGCGGTAAAGGCGTCGATGGTGACGAATCCATACGCCTTATCGTTGGGTCCCTCCTTGAACAACTGCAATAGTGAGTGCTGATCAGTGGCGCCGAGGGCCGCCAGCGGGGTGGTGCCTGAGTTGACGATCGCTCCAGCCGTTGACTCTTTCTTCCCGAGACTCTCCGACCAGAGCTGCACGAACCAGAGTCCGAACTGAGCGAGCGACGTGCCGTAGCTGAAGAGCACGTGGATCGACTTACCTTTGGCGGCGAGTTCAGCGAGGCAGGATCCCAGGAGCAGAACAGGGTTCTGCCCGGCGGGGGTATCGAGGATGGCCTGATGGGTCGCCCGCGCCCCAGCCAGCAGTTGCCTGCTGTCGATCCCGATGAGTTCCGCCGGGAGGAATCCCACCGGGGATAGAACGGAATACCTCCCCGGCAGGTCTGGCGGCATATGGAAGGTGTGACACCCGAGGCGTTTCGCTATTCGGTTGATGCCGTTATCGCCGGGGGCACAGATGATGACGATATCCTCCTGAGAGCCCCCTGCCTTTGCGTATCTGTCGAGGAAATGGAGGAAATTGGCGGCCGATTCCGGCGTCGAGCCGGATTTGCTGATGTAGATGAGGCCGGTCGTTCGGGGATCGAGGAAGGCGCCTACCTGCTCCGCCATGACTGGATCGACATTGTCCAGAACCAGGACTCGCGGTTCGTCGTGGGCAAGCGCCTGACGATGATGGAACGGCCCCTTCAGCGTCTGCTCGATGGCGCGGAATCCGAGGCTCGACCCTCCGATACCGAAGAGGATGAAATCTCTGTACTTCTCGCGCAGGGACGCGGCTGTCTCCCTGACAGCCGGCAGGGAAGGATCTGAGAACGGGCGGGCGATCGGGAGGTCGTTCTTCTCCAGGGCATCTCGTATCTCATCGAATGGAGAACCGTATCGCTCGTCGATTGATCGAAATGCCGACTGCGAAAGGAAGTTCTCAGAATCCTCGTCATTCACCAGATGACCGACATCGATCGTCAGGATCTCCACCATCGCCGATACTCCCATTACGCCGAGATCAGGTCTGACTCCGGCCGTACATGTCCTCGAACCTCACGATATCGTCCTCGTCGGCGTGCCCGAATGAGATCTCCAGTACTCTTCCCTGTGCGCCGCGCGAAGCGAGCCGGTGCTTCACTCTTCTCAAAATTACGATCTCGTCGCCGGGCTTCGGCTCCAGTACTTCATCATCGAGCTCTACCTGAAGACCTTCGTCCAGTATGACCCAGAGCTCGTCTCTGTGCTCGTGGGACTGTTTGCTCAGCATCTGTTTGGGGTCCACGGTGAGCACCTTGACGGTGCATTCCTCATTGTGCGTATACCGTCTGAACTTCCCCCATGGTCTCACGTCTTGGAGGATTCTCTCCCTGATTGCATTCTCCTCTGGATCCATTGCTACATCTCCCTCAGGGTCGTCTTGAACCGATCAGAACGCCATTTCGGCATCCAGGTCTGAAGATCGGGCTGAGCCTGCTGTCCCCACCGGCTGAGAGATACACGAAAATGCGATCGATGTCAATCGGAAACAGAGCGGCAAGTATACGATGTCCTCACGTGGGCATCCGCATCGCGCTTGTGCCTGTTCATCCTGTTCGTGCAGTTGCCGATATCGATGGCGTCTCCCGGGAACATAGGGGGTCTGTTCGGCGCAACTTCTCTCTTTTTCTGGTTGACGGAAAGAGATGAGTGTGATATATGTAAATTGAACCGGGTACGCACTACCTGAAATGGAGATTCTTGCCCGGTGTGTCAGATGGAAGTCGTGTGACCCACTTTCTGGCGCGCCTGCTGTGGTGGGCCATTTTTTTCCCCCCGGGCCGGGCGTGCATTGGCAGCCAGGGGTCCTGCCCGCATGTCGGAGCTCCTAGCCGGATGTCGGAGGTCCTGCTGGCATCTCGGAGGTCGGACCCGGATGTTGAGGGTCCTCCGGCACCTGGGGAATAGGGTCGCACGTGATGGAGGTAGTAGCATGAGCGTGCGCTTCATCATATCGGTGCCTCTTCTCGTGGTGTCTGTGTGGGGAGTAGTGAGCGGCAGTACGTGGGCAGCTTCCACTGATACCGAGGACGCGATGTGGACAGCTGCCAGGGCCGTCGAAGAGAGTGTCCTGCTCGAATCCGTGACGATAGACGGCCAACTGACGCGGGTCAACTACAGCTTGCCGTCAGGTACCGCGACGGCGTGGCTGGAGGCGGCGCATTCCTTCGCGGGGGATCACGTGTACTCTCCTTCATCCGATGCTGATGTGGTCCAGACCGCCGGACCGGCCGATCAGCTTCGCCGGTCCGGGCCGTATCCGGACGTAGCCGCGTTTGTCCGCCTGGCCGACCGGGGTCGGGTTCGTGTACGGATCACCAATGCCACGATGGTCGATCACGAGGGTGCGATTTCGCACGATCCAACGGGTCTCGCGGCCTCCGGTGAAGCAGGGCCTGGGAGCGGGGGGACAGGGACGCCGGTCCAGGCCGGCGAGCCGGTCATACTGCGCGATCTCCGCCTGCTCCCGCTCACGATCGTGCCTGTCGCTTTCGATTCTGCGGGGACGATACGTGGTGTATATACGGAACTGACCGTTGAGGTGGAGTGTGACGGCGTGGCCGGGGTGAACGAGAAAGTGCGCCCGGCGCGCGCACGGTCGAGGCCGTTCGCATCGCTCTATGGGTCGTTGCTTCCCGAGCACGTGTCTCCGCTGGAGGGGAGCGGGGAGCCAGGGGCGTATCTGTTCATCGTCCCTGACAGCGAGTACGACCGAATCCTGCCGCTCGTTGAGTGGAAGCGGCTCGTAGGACACGACACGGCCGTAGCCCTGACGTCTCAGATCGGACCCTCGGAATATCAGATCCGGACCTACATTCAATGGGCGTACGATAACTGGGACCCGCCGCCGACCTACGTAGTGCTCGTGGGCGACATCGACGGAGACATCGCAGTGCCGACGTGGACGTACCAGGCAGACGCTGAGACAGACGTCACGGATCTGCCGTATGGACTTCTGGAAGGAGATGACTATTTCCCCGAAGTGATGGTGGGACGTCTCTCAGTGCGCACGTCGAGTCAGCTCGAGACGATTGTGGCGAAGATCCTCTCGTACGAGCGCGATCCTCATGTTGCCGATCCGGGCTGGTTCGAGCGGGCCCTCATGATTGCCGATACGACGAGCATATCGTGCCTGTGGACCAAAGAGTGGGTGAAGAATCTGATGCTCGACCACGGGTACTCGGAGATCGATACTGTATGGTACTCCTGGTACATCAACCCCTCGCCGGTCTTCTCTTCGATCAACCAGGGCGTTGGTTTCGTGAACTATCGCGGGTTCGCGTACTGGGGAGGGTTCTCCAATGGCTACGTCTATGCTCTCAGCAACGGCCATCGTCTCCCGGTGGTGACGGATATCGTCTGTGAGGGGGGCGACTACGAGTGGCCTGAGTGCTTTGGCGAGGCGTGGATACGGGCCGGATCCGCACTCGTCCCGAGAGGAGCGGTCACCTACATCGGGACGAGCGAACTCTATACGCACACTCGATTCAATAACTGCCTCGATACGGGAATATACCATGGCATCTTCGAGGAGGGGCTCGCAACGCCAGGCCTGGCGCTGCTGCGAGGGAAGCTTGAGCTGTACAATGATTTCCCCCATAACCGTGGTTCAGGGGGGCCTGACAACTCGGTGGAGTGCTACTTCCACACCTATAACATCCTGGGCGATCCCGGCCTGGCGATGTGGACCGCGGCCCCTCAGGCGATGACGGTCGATCACCCGGAGCGTATTCCGGTGGGTACGAACCTCATCGAGGTGACCGTACACGATTCGAGTACCGCCTTGCCGATCGAAGATGCGCTCGTGTCGCTCGTGGGCAGCGAAGCCGCTCACGGGTGGACCGATGGATCGGGCTCGGCCCGACTCATCGTCGACATCCAGGTCCCTGATTCGATAGCGGTGACAGTGACGAAGGCGAACAGCCGGCCGTACACGGGGCACCTGCTCGCCGAGAGTGACGCGCTCTGTCTCGGGTATTGGGCCCACTCGATCGATGACGACACCCTTGGCGCAAGCCAGGGAAACGGGGATGGCGTCATCAACCCGGGTGAGAGGATCGAGCTTGCCGTCCAGATAAGGAATTTCGGCCTCGACAGCACCGCTGTCGACCCGAGATCACTGCTGCATTCGACCGATCCCTACGTTGCGGTGATCGATTCGATCGAGCTCTTCGGAGATATCCCACCGGGCGACATTGCAGTTCCACTCGCTCCGTTTGTGGTCGATGTCTCGCCACTCAGCCCCCATGACCATTGTGCACAGCTTGAGCTTCAGATGTCGGCCGCCAGTGGCGACACGTGGGATGCTGGCTTCGACCTGCTCCTCGGCGCCCCTCGTCTCACCTATGCTGGACGCGTGATCGACGACGGCGATGACGGAGTGCTCGACCCCGGCGAATCGGCCTCGCTCGTCATCTCACTGGCAAACAGCGGCCCGCTCGGCATCACTTCAGTACACGGCTCCCTCGAATCGTCTCACACCGGGATCGATATCCTCGGCGGCGAGGCACTGTTCGGCGATATCGCGGCGAACGGTGGTGGAGGCAATGGAGAGGACCCGTTCTTCTTGTCCGCCGCACCTGAGATTCCCCGGGGCACGAAGGTCGACTTCTCTCTCGTCTTGAGCGGGGTGTTGCCCAATGCACATCGCTACCGCCAGATCGTCGACTTCTCTCTCCATGTCGGGGCTGCAGGCGAAGACGATCCCTTGGGACCTGACATCTATGGGTACTATGCGTTCGACAGCGGAGATACGGTACGCTACGCCGAGGCCCCCCGCTTCGAGTGGATCGAGATAGACCCCGCTTACGGCGGTGGGGGGTCGATGCTCAACATCGACGATTACGGCTATCAGCTCGATGCGACGGCCGTGCTCGATCTCCCGTTCACGTTCCGATACTATGGCGAGGATTACGACTGCATCAGTGTCTGCTCGAATGGGTGGATCGCCATGGACACGACGTGGATGACCGGGTTCCGCAACTGGCCGATCGGAGCGCCTCTCTGCCCGAAGGGAGTCGTCGCCCCGTTCTGGGATGACCTGTTCATTCCCTCGCCGGACTCTTCCGGGATATTCTACTACCACGATGCTGCGGGGAAACGGTTCATCGTCGAGTGGAGCCGTGTGCGGATCATCGTACAGAGCTGGGCGCATCCATTTCGCCAGACATTCCAGGTGATCCTTCACGACCCGGCCTACACCAGCACGCCGACGGGAGACGGGGAGATCGTCTTCCAATACAGAAATGTGCTGAATGCAGACAACTACGACAACTATGCGACGGTTGGCATCCTTTCCCCATCCGGCACAGATGGCCTTGAGTATACGTATTCCAGTCTCTATCCTCCCCAGGCAGGAGCGCTCCACGACGGTCTCGCGATCAAGTGGACGACCGAACTGGGAGAAGTGATCCCGACCGAGGTGGAGGGCGAGCCTGACGTCGAGCTGACTGCGCCCCCCTCCTGGGCCCTTTCCCAGAGCTATCCCAATCCGTTTTTCGCCTTTCGCGGCCCGGCTACGATCACGTACGGGCTTCCCCGCGACGCTGCAGTAGAGCTTGCCGTGTACAACGTGATGGGACAGCTTGT
>Ga0209636_10003735_pt1 | contig 15535 bp, 16 predicted proteins | sample DeeMarSWOR152_54_FD_187464 | JGI IMG/M metagenome (GOLD analysis project Ga0209636, IMG submission 187464) | Marine sediment microbial communities from White Oak River estuary, North Carolina - WOR-1-52-54 (SPAdes) (version 2) | ecosystem: Environmental > Aquatic > Marine > Intertidal zone >...
CCTTCGCCCAGCGGAGTCGGGGTAATAGCTGTAACCTCTATGTACTTACCGTCTGGTCTGTCCTTGAGGCGTTCAATGATCTTCATAAAATCGAGCTTGCACAGCCTGCCCATTGGGATGATCTCATCCTTGTGGAGATTTAACCTCTCTCGCCACTCATCTGGGGTCGGCATGTTTTCCTCGGCCGCTTCCGAGATCTGCCAATCACTCATTTCAACTGCGTTATAAGCCATGGACCTACCCTCCTCCCTCATCTAACTTGTTATTAACGGTTGAGAAAAATCTCATCAATAGCCAGATCCCACCTGCAAAGCCCTTTTCACCTCCTTCCGTGGGGAAATAGCCTGATTTTTAAGGCTTTTTGCTCTTCAAAAAGTCATTTTTTACAATCGCGCCTTCTCCTATCACAGAAAAAAAACCAGGTCAAGTGCCAAAAGAGGCAGGCTAATAAAGGGGTACATAGGTCAAGTTTGCTGCGGAAAAACGATTTCAGATTCGCTCTTTACTGTTTGACTTAAGAGAGATATTTTGCTATTCATCTCGCAGCCTGCGCATAGGGGTTAATCTCCGCCCATTAAGCTACAGGAGGGGTTTTCCATGTTCCAAATCGTTCACCGAGAAGAGATGGCAGAAGGAACAGTAGTCTTGAACGAAATTACGGCGCCCAGCATTGCCGCTAAGGCGAAACCTGGTCAGTTCGTAATCATCAGGGCCAATGAGGGGGGAGAGAGGATCCCCCTGACAATGGCAGAGACAAACAAGGAAAAAGGGACCATCACCATTATCTATCAAGTAGTTGGGAAATCCACCGCACTCTTCAAGACACTTGATGTGGGGGACTCCTACCTGAACGTTATCGGCCCTCTTGGAAAACCAACGCACATTGAGAAGGTTGGAAGGGTGAGCTGTGTGGGCGGCGGAACAGGTGTGGCCGTCATTTACCCTATCACCAGGGGGTACAAGGAAGCTGGCAACGAAGTGACGGCGATTATTGGTGCGCGCACCAAAGACCTCCTAATCCTGGAAGATAAGATGGGATCGGCTTCTCACGTTTTGAGGGTCTGCACTGACGACGGTTCGTACGGCCACCATGGTTTCGTAACCGACGTCCTGAAAGAGGTCCTGGAAAGCGAAGGAACAGATCTGGTGGTAGCTGTCGGGCCAGTACCCATGATGAAATTTACCTGTGAGTTGACAAAGAGATACCATGTGAAGACAGTTGTCAGTTTGAATCCGATCATGGTTGATGGGACGGGGATGTGTGGCTGTTGTCGGGTGACGGTTGGAGGCCGAACGCGCTTCGCATGCGTTGATGGACCTGAATTTGATGGACATGAAGTAGATTTCAATGAATTGAGCCATAGGTTACAGGCGTATGTAAATGACGAAAGGGTCTCCTATGACGCCTTTCTGAAAGGGTCAAACTCCTAGAATTGGGCTTCTCAACTTGACTGTCAGTGGTATCCAACTACATTAGCTCATAGGGATGAGGGGAAATCAGTAATGGCGGAAAAAGAGAGAAAGGACAAGATTCCCAGGCAACCAATGCCCGAGCAGGATCCAAAGATCAGGGCAAAAAACTTCGATGAGGTCCCGCTTGGTTACGCCGAAGCGGTCGCAATGTTAGAGGCGGGCAGATGCCTCCAGTGCAAGAATCCTTCTTGTATGCCAGGTTGTCCTGTTGAGATCGACATCCCTGGCTTTATTGCCCTTATCGGGGAGGGGGATTTTGCAGGCGCCATAGCCAAGATCAAGGAGAAAAACGTGCTGCCTGCGGTGTGCGGGAGGGTGTGCCCGCAGGAGGTACAGTGTGAGAAGACCTGCGTGTTGGCCAAAAAGGGAGAGCCCGTAGCGATAGGGAGGTTAGAGAGATTTGCCGCCGATTGGGAAAGGGGTCAGGGCAATGTTTCAATTCCAGATAAGAAACCTGCTACAGGGAAGAGGGTAGCGGTTGTAGGTTCAGGGCCATCAGGACTTACCGTGGCTGGAGACCTCATTGTAAAGGGGCATGATGTTACAGTCTTTGAGGCATTTCAGGTCCCCGGAGGCGTTTTGGTCTACGGCATCCCGGAGTTCCGGCTACCCAAGGCAATCGTCGCCGCTGAGGTAGACTACATGAGGAAACTCGGAGTTAGATTCGAGTGTGATAAGGTTGTAGGTGCTACCGTGACAATAGACGAACTCTTTGAGGAGGGCTTTGATGCTGTTTGTATTGGAGTTGGTGCTGGACTACCTCTATTCATGCACATACCCGGTGAAAATCTGATTGGTGTCTATTCCGCTAACGAATATCTGACCAGGAGCAATCTAATGAAGGCATACCTTTTTCCTGAGTATGATACTCCTATAATCAGGGGTAAAAACGTGGTTGTCTTCGGGGCAGGGAATGTGGCGATGGATGCAGCAAGGACCGCACTGCGCCTTGGCGCAGATAAGGTAAGGATCATTTACCGCCGCTCAAGGGAGGAGATGCCAGCCAGGATCGAAGAAATCCACCATGCTGAAGAGGAAGGGGTAGAATTTATCCTCCTGGCAGCCCCCTTGAATTTTATGGGCAATAAGGATGGCTGTCTGACTGGGGTGAGATGTCAGAGGATGGAATTAGGTGAACCCGATGAATCAGGTAGGCGCAGGCCAGTACCGATTGAAGGCTCGGAATTTGAGACATCGTGTGATACAGCCGTTATCGCTATTGGAGCAGGGCCGAACCCGCTTTTGACCTCGGTCACCCCCGACGTAAGATTGAATAAGCGGGGTTATATTGTCGTCGACCCTGAAACCGGCAAGACAACCAAAAGAGGGGTCTGGGCAGGCGGCGATATTGTGACAGGACAGGCAACGGTTATCCTGGCTATGGGGGCTGGTCGAACGGTGGCCAACTCCATTCATAAATACCTAACCCTCGGTTGGTAGCTATACAGGGCCGCGTCATTGTCGAACCGAACCTATTGATTTTAAGCTCATTTGTGGGTATGACGTTACCCTGGGCAGCTATATCAATTTATTCATAGCAAACAACCTGGAAAACTAGGATAGTAAGTTCAACCAGAGGAACTATGCAGAACACAATAGGCGTTATAGGCGCAGGGAATATGGGATCCGCTCTGATAGGCGGCATTGTCGAAGGTAAGGGATTTAAGGCGGATCAGCTCGTGGTGAGTGACATAAAACAGGAGCGGGCGGACTCTCTGGCCCAAAAGTACCACGTAAGAAAGGCCGACTCTAATCAAACCCTTGCTAGGGATTGCAGTACCGTGATCCTTGCGGTGAAACCAAAGGAGATCAGAACTGTCCTGGCAGATATCAGAAATGAATTAAGGCACGATCATCTCCTCATATCCATTGCCGCAGGAGTTCCTATAAAGGCAATTAGGGATATAGTACAAAGAGACCTACCCATTATCAGGGTAATGCCAAATACCCCTGCAATGGTCAGGATGGGGATTACGGCTCTCTCGCCTGGTCCTTTGGCAAAAGCCAGGCATGCAGATATGGCTGTAGAGATCTTCTCGCAGGTAGGTGAAACTGTGATAGTAGACGAAGAAATGATGGACGCGGTGACCGCCCTATCTGGCAGCGGGCCAGGGTATATCTTCCTCATAATGGAGGCCCTTGCTGATGCGGGAGAGAGGTTAGGATTAAAAAGGGAAATTGCCCTTAAGCTAGCTATCCAGACTACCCTGGGAACTGCGTTGTTGGCCAAGGAATCCAAGGAGTCCCTGGGTGAGCTAAGGAATAAGGTGACATCCCCAGGTGGAACTACCAGTAAAGGCCTGAACGTTATGCACGAAAGAGGTCTGACTGAGATTATTATCGATGCGGTTGAGGCTGCCTGGAGCAGATCAAAGGAGCTTAGTAGTAAGCTTTAGAAAAACAGGGCCAGCTGAACACTATGGGAGAGGTAAAAAGTACGCTCGATCTTGTGCTTGAAAAAACCAGAAACCTGATCCTGAGCAGGGAGGAAAAACTCGACCTTGCGCGGCAGGAATTGCATAAAAGGGTCAACAGTCTCCTTACCAGGTATTTGGATAACTTCCTTCCGCTCAGCACGCTTAGGGAAGAGGTGGAGAAGATCCATACTCAAGAGCATGGTCTTGCATGTCAGCTCCTCAAGAAACACCTTCTTGCCCGTTTCGACCTCGAGGGCGACAACACTCTGATTTTGTCTGCGCTCACGGAGATAGTTAGTCTTGAGATAGATCCCCTTACTGTCCTGCAGAGGGAATATGAGTTGGAAAAGGAAGAGTCCCGAAAGTCCTTTAGTGAGAAGGCTCTATCGGCTTTGGAGGAGCGCGGCGTGTCTGGTTCGGCCGTGGTGCCCAATTTGAACCAGGACCCAGAGTGGAACCAGTTCCTCGAAGGCTTGCGTAAAAGGTACCAGGAAAGGATCAGAACAATAGAGAACGGCTCACAGAGGTCTCCGGAAAAGGCTTATTGAAACGGGGTATTTACTAGATTATACCAAAATAGACCTTTTCGATGAGTGAGAAATTCCTAGCTACCTCCTCTTGTCCCCTGATGAGGTTGCCATGCCCTGGAAGCAAGAGTTCGATGTCTAGGGAGGAAAGGCGCCCGATGCTCCTCTTGAGCTGATCAGCGTTGCCACCAGGTAGGTCTGTACGTCCCACTCCCCCTTCAAAGATGAGATCACCTGCAAAGAGGGCCTTATGAGAAGGCCAGTAGAGACAGATCGAGCCAGGGGAGTGACCCAGGGTGTGGATAACCTCGAGCTTTATGCCACCTGCCTTCAAAGTGCCCTCCGTAAGGAGAAAGTCAAGTTTAAAATCGGGACCATAGTAGTGTGTAGCCTCTTCCTGGAAATACTGGTACTCCCTTTCATGTATCGTTACCATAGTTGATAGGGTTGAAAAGGATTGTGCTGCCTCTATGTGATCGGGATGGATATGGGTTGCAATTATCAGGTCAATGTCCTCAGGTCTGATATTGATTGAGCGCAATGAACTCCGTAATTCCCCGAAGAGATGTTGATGGCCCGGATCAATGAGGATCTTAAGAGCTCCATCAATGAGATAGCTATTGCAGTTATTCACATTCAGTACCCGCCATGGGAAGGCGTAAAGATCATCACTGAGCTGCATTCGTATCTACCTCAGTTTTTGAGATGATAGGGATCTTGGGTTACGGTATACTATAGGAGGAAGATGCTGAACCGCAATATGTTTTGAAAAACACCTAATTGCAGGAGGCCGGAGGTGCCGATCTACGAATACGCCTGCCGGGTATGCGGCAGGGAATTCCAGTATTTGATACTCAGAAAGGGGGATGGGGATAATCTAAGCTGCCCAGGATGTAAGGGGAGGGATCTTAAAAAATTGGTCTCAAGGGTTGCCTACCATGTTTCAGAGCAAGACCGATTAGCCGCTTATGACCCCAGCTCTCCAAAGGGCGATGCATTTTGCAAAGACACCAGGAACATAGGGCTTCAAGCCAAAAAGAGGGCACAGCAGATGGGGGTGAACTTGGGATCTGATTTCGAGGCCAGATTGGACAGGCTGCGCACAGACCCTAAAAAGGTCTTTGATAGTAGTGAATAGGAAATACAGCCGTGGTTGCTGATACTCTAGTAGCATTTTTGAACCGGGTGAAGACTTTTGGCTTGAAGAAAGGGGGAATAGCATTTAAAAAGGTATTGTGCCCCCGTAGCTCAGGCGGATAGAGCAAGGGATTCCTAATCCCTGTGCCGGGTGTTCGAGTCACCCCGGGGGCACCAGAAGGTCTGGAGGTATGAGGTCGGACGGTCAAAGTCTTTTTCGTGGAACAGCTCATTGAGTCCAAATTTTGTCCCGACTTGAAGGTTTGAACTGTGCTTAGAAAGCTTCCAGAACCGGAAATTCCCGCTGATGATCCGTTTCCCCTTGGTTAACTCACAGGCATAAGAATTTCTTCTTGACTTTCGCCATTTTCCATTGTTAAAAACGCAGTTTTATCACCTCATAGAGCCCCCGGGCTTTTCCCTCCTTTCCGCCTGGGGGCTTCTTGTTTGCAAATGCTTTCTTTCTTGATGCACTCACGGCCACAAGCAAAGCGCCCTATAGGTCACTACATAGGGTATCTTGAACGGTCTGTTGTCGGTTCTAGCTGTCATCGCTTGTGGTTCAGAGTCAGGTTATATACAGAACACTTCATAGCCCTTCAATCTGGGCGCTAGAACCTACTCCAAGGACTGATCCCTTTCTCGAGACATTTGCGATAAACCAAAATGGCGTATAGAAGATCGAAGGAGAAAATGATCACGTACATCATTTTGATGAAGGGAGACATGGGCTTGGTCTGAATGGGGATAATTCTGGTCAGCGGAGTATTTATATCCACCGGAAAGCAACGGATCATCTCAGGTGCTTATAATCCGAAGAAGAGAATTGCTATCTTCTTGCCCTTCCTAATGCGAGATTTCTCGATCTTACCGAAGGAGTTCTCGTTGTAACGTGGGCCCGAGACGAGCTTTTCCTTCCAATCTCTGGCTGTCCCCGAATTTGACTCTCCAGTCTTGCTTCTCGGGTTTGAACCGCCGGAATACGAGAATTCTCTCGATTCTCTAACTTGGGCCGAGATATCTGCGGCGCTGTCGGGGACTGGACCTGGTTCTGACTTTGCTTCCTTATTCGCTCCCTTGTAGCATAAGAAGGGCTCACTGATCTAGGTTTGGACCTCAGTAAGCGCCGAGATCCATAATAGTCCCTCCCAATAGTATTCGGCTTCACCTCCGGCTTTTCTTGGCGTTTCTGTAGCTGTGCTGGTCGCTCCTTGACTTGCCTATGAATGGGGTCCAGACCTCTTTTCGCTACGAGTCTCTTGCTGCTTCTGATCCGCTTATACAATCTTGCCTCTTGGCCTCGAACAGTGCGAGTGTGAGAAGGTGCTCGGACTGTCTCTCGAACCAGCAATCGAGAGCGCGATATCTTCTCTACCCAAACATGCCGCTCCTTGAGCCGCTTGCGAAACAGGGCCCTCTTTCTTGCTGGTGGATCATCCGGGTCACAGTAATGAATGACCCTGTATTGCCGTGGCCCCCACCACGGATAGGAACAATGAGCCCGAATATAAAGGCGGAACCAGGGCCGCCAGACAGCCCAATAGAAGCCACATGGCCAATCCCACCGCTCATAGAGCAAATAGGCCCTCGGCCAATAACAGGGCCCCCAGTAATAATAATGGTAGACATAACGATGGCGAGGCCATCTATACCAGTAATCGTCGCAGAAATGATGGGCTACCGTAATTCCGGCTGGTTCCTGCTCGAGATACTCAACTCGAATGTATTTCACATCCAGGCAGTCTTTACCCTCAGCTACGATATGCATCTCCAAGCTGCTGTCTTCTAGATGCCTCCAAGAGGGAACATAAATGGTCTCAGAGGTCCGATCTGAGCGCAAGACAAAGCTGTCGCCATAAAAGGGAGCCCCCTCTTCTTGATCTATTTCTCTCTGTGCCTCGTTATCAACGGTCTTGATCCAAAGTCGTCCAGCCACCTCATCGTCCTTTGAAGCATCCTTATAACGAACGGTGATTTTTAAATAATCAGCCTGCTCCGGAACAACAAACCGATAGATAGCGCTGGCCAGGCCGGGCTCAAATTCTTCCCCCACCTCTACTGCCCAGGCAGCCAGTCGAATGCCATCTCGGAACACCGGGCTGTCTGTCACTGAAGCTCGGCCCCGCTCAATCCAATCCTCGGCATCCGCCGCGTCTCGGCTACAGTCGTAGTTAAGCGCGCAATCATAACGAGCCTCAGCTGATTGGGTAAGTAACAAATGCCCGAGTATCACAAAGCCAACAATAACCAAAGCTTTCCTCAACATCTTTTACCTCCCCCCTAGGCTTATCAACGAATCAGGTGATCGGGAAAGCGTTTTGACGGGAATTCAAATTATAATGGCGGTAAATGATGGGGATATCCCCCACAAACCTGGACTTAGGAGGGGCAGAAACCTTCCGTTTCTGCCCCATGGGGAACCTCAAGGATCACCCGCCTACTTGGCGCGCATAGTAGCTTCTCCTGGATGCCTTCGCCCGTGCCTTTCTTTCATCCGGTACTTCCAGACCTGGGCCTTAAGCAGCTGGAACCGATCAAGTCCCAGCATTGAGCGCACTTGAAGCAGGAATTGAAATCGTTCAGTGGCGAGAGCCTTGTGGGTCTCCTGCAATTTCTTAAACCGCTCCATAGAGGTTGCGGGATCAAAGGCGGTGCTGTCAAGAAGCTGCTCGAGTTCAAGTCGCTCCCTGTCCACCTGGCTGCGAAGATCGATCATCCGGTGCCGGTGCTCGAGATACATGGTATCTAGTTTCTGCCTTTCCTCCTCGGTCAGGGACAGTCTTTCCGCGACTTGAGGCGCTTTCCACCATTTCCCGGGGGGCATTCCCTCTTCCTTTCGAGAGCCGGGACCTCTCGCCATGCTGATACCGGATAACGCAAACACAAAGACCAGGGCAAGTAACACTACTTTTTTCACAATAACCTCCTTCTTCTTGATTGATTAAATGAGAAGACCTCTATACAGAGTTACCCTGTTCCCCGAGGGGAACGAGAAATTCCAGAAATCTATCGTCGAAATAGCCGTAGGGGGCATCCGCGATATCAAGGTAGTATTCGGGCAAGGCGGAGTCTTCCAATATGTCACCTATCAGGCTCAGATCCGCCTTCACCTCAGTCGAAAATGGGGGCCTCGTCTGTTTTGATGGATCGGTGAAAAAACTGAGGCTCCACAGGCAGGCAATTAGGAAAACCACGGCAAATCCGGCTGCAAATACCGGCAACCGGAGGCGAAAACGCTGGGGTTTCCGCAAAGGCAGTACTGGCCTTTTTTGTGGTAAGGGAGTAAGCTCCTCTGCCATCTGTCCCAGACGCTCAAGATCACCTATAAGAACCGTTCTCTCTTCTCGACACAACGGGCAGGCTGCGAGATGGTTTTTCACCTCTTCCCTCAGCTCACCTCCATCCACTATCGATAAGAGAATCCGGTCTTCGTTCAGATGTATGTCCTTGTCTTTCACGGTAAACTTCCTTTCAGTAGTGTCCGGAACCCGGAGGCCTTTTTGAACTTCTTCAAAGCCCTGTATAGATGTGTTTTGACGGTGCTCTCACTATTTCTCAAGGTCTCGGCAATTTGCTTGAGTTGCAACTGATCAACATAACGCAGGGTAAAGACCTCCCGTTCTTTTCGGGACATTTTTTGGGTCAGGTGATGGAATTGAGACCAGAATTCCTTCTCAATGACACTTTCCAAGGGGCTGTGGGGGTTCCCGGATGCTTCGATATCCTCAATTGTTGCTCGTGTTCTCAAGAGCGACTGTAGTCTCTTTTTTCGATGAAAATCCCTCACCCGGTTCAGGGCGATACGATAGAGCCACGGTTTAAAGCTGCCCGGTTCTCTTAACCGACTGAGGCTGGCTGACATCTCTACAAATATTTCCTGGGTCAGATCCTCTGCATCCATCCGGGAACCGGTTCGGTGATATACCACGCGGAAAACCTCTTCGTAAAAGAGCGCTGCCAGCTCTTCCAGGCTCTTTCTCTCACCAGATCTGGCACTCCCAACCAGATCGGAGAGGGTATGAATCTGCTCAGCTACCAACCCTCAACTCCATCTCCCCTCTGCACCTGAAATGCTGCCACCTCAAGAGTTCTTGCCTCATTCCATCCTTGTACAATCTCTACCCTTTATGACGAAAATCCAGGTGATTTTGTCTACAGAAAAAGATCCAGATCTTAGGGACTTGAAATGGCAGGGCAATGAAACCTACGGGTGTCAACAGATCGGTACTCTCGCTCTTGTGGGGCCTCACTTGAGCTTTTCCCTTCACATGAAGACGACAGGTTCCCCCTGTGCTCATCCTGGCGTCTTGGGAGCCACCAGTTTTGACGCCATTCAATTCTTTTCGACGCCTCATCAGTGGTTCGCTTGCGCTCGTCTCCCAGATCCTCACCTGCCACGATCCTCTGTCGTGACGTCTCCTAAACGCTCACCACCCTGGCCCTTTACCAGAGCAGCTTTCGTGGTTTGAAGCCTGCTCCTGCACGCCGACTTCGAGGAGCCTTCCCTCATCTTCTGCGTAGCCTCGTAGCACACCTTGAAGATGAACCGGATAGCCTGAACTTTATCATCATTATTGCGGGGTTGAATCGTTAATCAACAAAGAGTGAGGCTCATAGTGTAGCACTGAGTCTCTTGGGCTTCATTTCCCCCAAAGAATAGAGTGACCGAGCAGTTACTGGTGGCTAGGGACCAGTAGGCTCTGGCCAGGATAGATGAGTTGGTCTGAGGTCATATTGTTGAGGCGACAGAGCTCGCCGACTGAGGTGCCATATTGTTGGGCGATCCGGTAGAGGGTATCCCCTGGGCGGACCTCGTGGTAGCGGCCTTTGGGCAGAGGAAATGGTCTCCTCTTGATAGTTGGTGGGGGCCCGGTCTCCGCGCGGAGCGAGGCCATTCTATTTTGCAACCCTTCGACCTTTTGGCTCAGTTTATCAACTCGTACAGTCAGGGACGCTCTAGATTGTTCCGCCTCTGCCATGGATTGCTGCAGCTGTTTTTCCTGCTGCTCGAGAAAGACGACCAACTCCTCCATTCCCTCAAGACGTGCTATTCTCCGCTCAAGCTGGTTCAGCCTGAGTTGGATAGAGGGCACATCCTCTGACGACAGCTCATCGCCCCCTCTCGAAAAGAGCGCGATAAGGATGATCAAGAGCAGGATGCCTGCACCAGCGATCAGGGTCTTCCTGTGCGCTTTGAAAGCGAGGGATGCCGCGCGCCGTCGAATAGCCCCCTCCTTCCGGCTGTAACCTAGGTCATCAGCAACTTTTCCCCGGAACTGCTTCATTTCATTGTCTGGGTTCTCGTTCATCTGTTTCTCCTTTCAGCGGGCTGATCGTCAAAAACTTAAGGGGTTGCCCTGTTCAAGCTAACTAGGTTTTCTGTAGTATCGCATCGCTTCCCGTATTGATTCTTTTATTTTCCTTATTCTCGTCTCGTCTGATGGGTGCGTGCTCATGAACTCTGGTGGTGCCTTTCCGCCTTTCATTTGCGCCATTCCCTCCCAGAACTCCACAGCCCTATGGGGATCGTAGCCGGCCATAGCCATAAATATCAAGCCAAGATGGTCAGCTTCATTCTCATGAAGGCGGCTGTAAGGAAGGATAACTCCATATTGAGCACCAATGCCGAAGGCTGCCATCCAGAGTTGTTGCGTTTCTTCCGGTCTATCTTCCAGGGCCTCTGAAAGTGCGATACCGCCCAATTGAGCGAGTAAACCCTGACTCATCCTCTCGTTACCGTGTTTGGCAACTGCATGAGCTATTTCATGGCCCATTACAACGGCCAGGCCAGCTTCATCTTTTGTGATAGGCAGAATTCCAGTATAAACCACCACCTTTCCTCCCGGCATACACCATGCATTGACCTCTGGGCTTTCCACAAGATTGAATTCCCAGTCGTAGTCTTTCAGTTCATGGGACATATTTCTTTCCGCAAAGTATCTCTCTACCGCGTTCTGGATCCTGGAGCCAACACTTTTGACCATTTGAGCTTGCTCCTTATTGGTGCTGAGTTTGTTTGTGTTCAGGAACTCATCGTACTGCTGAAAGCTCATAGACAGTATGGTGGAATTTGGGATTAGACTAATTTGTCTCCTCCCGGTCACAGGAACTGTGCTGCAAGATAGTAGGAGAAAAGAAGTGATTAGAAATAAAGGGATATAGCTCTTGGAGATTTTCATAATAGCCTCTCCTTCACTGTTGACTCCCTGACGAGTTTGGTAGCACCCATCAATTGGATTGCATATAAGAGTTTATTGTGTAATCAAAACATTATCAAACCCAGAGGGATCAGGTCAACTCTTTACAAATGCGAGAAGGCAAGAGATGGGATCCTATGGGATGCTTAGCCATCTGTCTCAAAATGAAGTAAACAGTTGAGCGGTGACCGCAGTTATCACATGTTTGAACCACAAATAAGTAAATGCTTATTCGGTATATTTCATGCGGATTGAAAAGAATTGAGACTGCCATTTTTCCGGAATGGCTTAACCTGCCTGAGCTGCTTTCAGGAACTAATCGAGATGCTCACAGGCAAAGTAGTACGGTCAAATAAAGCCAAGGAAAAAACCCTTGAAATTTTGATCAGCAATCTATAGCATCCTGAGATTGGTTATCAGGCCGAGAAATAAGGTTAGCGAGGGGTTTAGGATGCCGAACAAAGGAGGTTAATGAATGACTCAGATGGAAAAAGCAGTACAGAAGGCAAGGGAGCTGGCAACTGAATATCAGGGCACTCTGGTCGGGTGCGGTCATTGCTCATTTGCGGCCACAATAGATGCCTTACGCTCTGTCGGTATAGAACTTGTCGATGAACGACTTGAAAACGAGATGTTTAAAGGACTTATGGGCCTTACTGGTGGCATCGGCAATATGGCATACGGGACATGTGGCGCATTGACCGGCGCTGGATTTGCAGTCAGCCTCGCCGTTGGCATAGGGCGCAAGGAACTTGATGAGGATAAGAGAAACAGATGGATTTCCTATTATCATGTGAGGGAAGGATTAGGGAAAAAGTGGATTGAAGAGTATCGTGGGTTAACGTGCAGGGACACACAAATTGTGAATTTCGGAAGGGCATGGAATTCAAGGATGCCAGAAATGAGCAAACAACTGTTCGATGCTGCACAGAAGAGGGGTTGCAGAACGCCGGACGCATGTACCATAGCAGATGCTGCTGCCATGGCGGTTGAGACAATCATCGATATGAGAGAAAACCCACGGGATCTGGAATATTTGAAGGAGAAACACGAGGGATAAGCAACAGTTAAAGAGGATGAAAATGACAAGAGAGGAAAAAGACCGCATCATAAAAAGGGCCGGTGAGCTTGCAGGACAATATGTGCCAATATACTGGGGCTGTGGCCAGTCTACTTTTTCGGCCATCGTTGATGCACTGAGAGAAGGCGGTATTGAACTATGCACAAAGCAGGACGAGGATGAGATGTTTAAAGGTCTCGTGGGTCTTTCCGGGGGATACGGAAACATGGGCATAGGAAACTGCGGGGCGCTTGTGGGTTCTTCATTTGCAATTAGCCTCTTTTCCGGAATCGGCCGCGAGGAACAGCTAAGGGATCCGGATCACAGGAGAATAGCCTATGATAACGTTGCCGGAACAATTGGTGAGAAGTTTCTAAAGGAGTTCGGAGGCTTAACGTGTAGGGACGTGACCTGGAAAAGGTTTGGCAAGCAGTATGATTCATGGGATCCAGAAGCCAAAAAGGAGTTTGCTAGGGATGAGGAGGAAAGGGGCTGTATCGGTGAGGAAAAATGTACTCAACCAATGGCCGCTCGGTGGGCAACGGAATATATCTTGGAACTCCTGGAGAACCCTTTAACGCTTGAAAAGGTAAAGGAAAAATATGGTGAGGTCCATTAGACCCAGAACAAGGATCTTACACCATGTTTTGGAAAGATAGAACTTTGGAGGTAGCATGCTCTCAGATGAAACAATTAAGACCATATCGCATGAGTTGTATGATGCAGGCAATGAGAAAACGCCCATTGAGCCCCTGGTCGAACGCTTTCCCGAAATGACAATTGACTGCGCATATAAAATTCAACTCGAAAATGTAAGAAGGAGGGTCAGCGAGAGTGAGAGGATTATCGGGAAGAAGATCGGACTCACAAGCTATTCAATGCAAAAGTTGCTTGGTGTCTTTGAGCCTGATTATGGTCATATCTTAAATACAATGGTGCTCTTGCGGAACGAGCTTTCACTATCAACTGTTATTCAGCCTAAGGCAGAGGGTGAGATAGCTTTTGTGTTGAAGGAAGGCATCAAAGGTCCTGGAATTACATCCACCGATGTTATTAGCGCCACTGAGTTCGTCATGCCCGCAATAGAGATAATTGACAGTCGAGTAAGGGATTGGAAGATAAAGATAGAGGACACAGTCGCTGATAATGCATCAAGTGCCTTCATGCTGGTCGGAGCAAAAGCCCTCCCAATACATGAGGTCGATATGTTTTCAACCGGGATGGTTTTTTGCAAGAACGGCGAGATAGTCAGTACAGGAGCTGCTGCCGCTGTAATGGGAAATCCCGTTAATGCGGTAACCTGGCTTGTCAATAAACTATCGGAATTTGGAGCTGGCGTCGAGAGGGGTGAGATAATTCTTTCTGGTGCATTAACGGCAGCAGTGGATTTAAGAGAAAACGATGTTGTTGAAGTCGTCTTTGACAGGCTCGGAGCGGCGACTCTTAGGGTAACACTTTAATTGACCGAAAGGATTCGTAAGACCTTAGAAAATCTGATATTTTGCTTGACTATTATGGTGTTTCTGCCAATAATATCGTTCAAAAGGGTCCTCAATGAGGGCTGGGTTTTAACTCAAGGATCCCCGCAAGAAGCGCCGGATGACCAGCCAACGGAGAAACCGAAACCATTTGTGCAGTCTCCTTGTCTTGAGTCTTTTGTTGGTCGCCACTGGCTGCAAATCCGGCCCTGAGCCAGTAGCCGAGCCGATTCCCGGGTGGCTGAAATCAATACCAAAAGATGAAACCCACTACTATGCCATTGGGGTTTCAGGCCCGACCCCGAGAGTTACAGACGCATGGGACCAGGCAATAAGGCGTGCCCGTGCAGAGCTGGGCAGGGTAATCATCTCTCATATAAGCAGCCGAGATACGATCATCAGCACATCAAGTGGTCAATATGTGAGAGAAATCGTCAAGATCCTCTCCGACACAGAGCTTCACTATACGGAAGTGGTTGAGCGGTGGGCCGATCGGCGTGGTGTTTATGGGCCCCCTGAGCACTTTTATGTCCTGGTGAGAATTGAAAAAGGGAGGGCTAAGTCGGTCCTGAGAGGCATCAAGTAGAGGGCCCCTGAAGAGGGGATCCGGGGAGTAATAAGAATCTGTGAAAAGTGATGAAGAAAATACAGGGAGGAAAAAATGGAAAGGCTAAGACTTCATAGAATTTGCCTGCTCATCTTCATGGGAGGGACTTTGGTATTTCTTGCAAGTTGCGCCTCAACGCCGAAGGTTGAAAGAAAGCCCGTGGACACAACTATCGACCTTAGCGGACGCTGGAATGATGCGGATTCAAGAATGGTAGCAGAGGAGATGATTCAGGACTGCCTTGACAGGCCGTGGGTGCAGGGATTCGTGGACACGCATGGAGGCAAAGTCCCAACGGTGATCGTGGGTCAAGTTAAGAACAGGAGCCACGAACACATCAATGTCCAGACATTTGTTAAGGATCTGGAGAGGGCCTTGATAAATTCAGGGAGGGTTCAATTCGTTGCTTCCAAGAGTGAAAGGGTTGGAGTAAGAGAGGAAAGGCTGGATATGGCCGAGCACGCCTCAGAGGAGACTATGAAGGCCCCGGGTGAGGAGATCGGTGCCGATTTCATGCTGATTGGAACAATAAACACTATCAGGGATGAGGCAGGTAGGAAGGCGGTAATGTATTACCAGACCAACCTCGAATTGATTAACATGGCCAATAATCTTAAGGCCTGGATTGGGGAGAAGAAG
>Ga0209636_10003736_pt1 | contig 15532 bp, 14 predicted proteins | sample DeeMarSWOR152_54_FD_187464 | JGI IMG/M metagenome (GOLD analysis project Ga0209636, IMG submission 187464) | Marine sediment microbial communities from White Oak River estuary, North Carolina - WOR-1-52-54 (SPAdes) (version 2) | ecosystem: Environmental > Aquatic > Marine > Intertidal zone >...
GAAATCAATATGATCGAACCGAGGACGTCAATCCGCATCCACCAAGGAACACCGCCTCAATTGCTCAAACGAATCTGCAAGATGATCCAAAAATCCCAAGGTTCACCCTTTTTGCTGAATTTCGATAAGATGAGCATCAAAGCCTTGGAGAAAGAAGGCTTGCCCCATAGCGAAGCGGTAGACTATGGAATTGTGGGATGTATCGAAAATACGGCCCAGGGGAGTGATCTCTCGGGCACCGTGGATGTCAACATTAACCTGGCCAAACCATTGGAGTTGGCGCTTAACCAAGGCAAATGCCTTCTTACAGGTAAGCAGCTCGGGATAAGGACGAAAAGCCCCTTGGAATTCCATTCGTTCGAGCAGTTCTTGAAGACGTACAAGAAGCAGCTGAGAGCTATGATTCAAAAGATGATTGAGATACAAAATGGTTGGGATGGACTCAGGTCGAAATACGTCCCCGTTCCCTATCTATCTTCCACCATAGAAGGGTGTATGAAAAAAGGCAAGGATGTAAGAGACGGCGGTGCAACGTACAACTTTATTACGGTGGAAGGGGTGGGAATTTCCACAGTGGCCGACTCCTTGGCTGCGGTAAAAAAATTAGTTTTCGAGGATAAGATTATTACAATGCAGGACCTTCTCGATGTGCTCCGCTCGAACTTTGAGGGAAAAGAAGACTTAAGACAAACCTTAATCAACAAAGCTCCAAAATTCGGCAACGATAATACCTATGTTGATTCCTTTGGACGGGAGATCTCGAGGTTTTGGGCCAAAGAAGTCAATAAATATATTTCGCCTAGTACCCGGAGGAGATATACGGCGGGATATCTCTCCTGGAATTATTTTATCGCCTTTGGGAGGGTCACCGCCGCAACACCCGATGGGAGAAAAGGGAGTGATCCTCTATCCAATGCCGTGGGTCCCGTTCAGGGCCGAGATATCAATGGTCCAACGGCGGCCATAAAATCCGTAACCCAATATGGATTCGATCTGGATCCGAGAGGTGCTTCCTACACCATCACGTTGAATCCGTCTATGCTAACAAATGATGAGAAATTGGAGAAGTTAGCCGCTTTGCTTCTGGCCTATGAAGAATTAGGAGGAACCTCCATCCAAATCAACGTAATAGATAGGGAAACCTTGTTGGACGCCCAAAAACACCCTGAAAATTATCAAAACCTCTTGGTCAGGGTGACTGGCTATAATGCCTATTTCGTTACCTTAGGGCGAGTCATACAGGATGAAATTATCTCCAGAACCTGTCATTCCCAGGGATTTTAGACATTCTGCCCACAGAAGGAGAAATACAAGCATTATAATGATCCGGGGATTGATCAGCAATATCCAGAGATTTTCCACAGAAGATGGCCCCGGTATCCGGACAACCATTTTCATGAAGGGGTGTCCCCTTAGCTGTCCCTGGTGTCATAACCCAGAAGGATTGGAAAAAAGGCCCGAGTTGATGCTGTTGCCCTTGCGGTGCATTGGGTGTGGGGAGTGTATCAAGATCTGTCCCAACGGCGCCATTGTCTCAACGGAAGCTAAACTGGTAACGGATAGGGGAAGATGCACAGTCTGCGGTAAATGCGTTGACGTATGTCCAGCGGATGCGAGGAGAATCATAGGTCGGTATTGGACACCTGAGGAATTATTGGTGGAGGTTGAAAAAGATAGAATTTTCTACAAAAAATCCGGTGGAGGGGTGACAGTTTCCGGAGGGGAGGGAACATTCCAGCCAGAATTTCTATTGGAATTTCTGAAATTGTGCAAAACAAAGGGGATCCATACGGCGCTTGATACCAGTGGCTATGTGCAATGGCAAATACTCAAAAAGATCCTTCAATTTGTGGATCTTGTCTTGTTAGACTTGAAAATGATGGATCCAAAGCGGCATAAAAAGATCGTGAAAGCACCTCTCGATGTCATCTTGGAAAACGCCAGGAAAATCACGGAGTCGGGAAAACGGACCATTATTAGGATACCGATTGTGCCCAACTACACCGCTGATGAAAAGAATATCCAACAAATCGCCCAATTCATAAAGGATCTCAAAGTTGTTGAACGTGTGGAATTGCTCCCCTTCCATCGCATGGCTGAAAGTAAGTATCATCAACTGGGCCGGAGCTACCCAGTGAATAATGTCCAACCGCCGGACGCCATCCTTATGGAAAAGATTAAGGGTTTAATAGAATCTTATAACTTGAAGGTTGTGGTTTCTTCTTGATACAAGAAAGGATTTTAAATCTTCAATAGCTAAAGGAGAGGAAAGTATGGCAAAAATGCCTTTCCAGGTCAAGGAAAAGTTCAATATGCCTCGGACAATAAAATTTATGGCCACTGTCGATACTCAGGGCTTCCCGAATTGTGTGCCCATATCCTCAATTCGAGCCATTGACGATGACAAGTTGGTCTTTGCGGATTATATGATCAATAAAACCAAGAAAAATCTGCTGGCAACGAAGAAAGTAGCTGTCACTGTTTTGACCCCGAATAATATCGCCTACCAAATTAAAGGGGATTTTGAAGGGTTTCAGACATCTGGTCCAGTCCTCGATTATATGGCGAACCTTCCAGAATATCGATTTCATGCCTATATGGGTCCCCGGGCCGCGGGAATCATCAAGGTACGTAAAGTGTATACGGCTTGTTCCCCTTTACCTGGAAAAGAGATCCCCTGTGATGAATAATCCGCCTCCTACTCCTAGCACCTAAATCCCTTTGGATATCCGAAACAGAATGCATTCTCCGGCAACCAATTCTTGCCATGACAAATGAAAAGATACCTCCTCATAATCCCTTTCTTCTTCCTAACGCTTTCTATTCCCAATGTCTTGGCTCAGTTGAAAAATCGCCCCCTCGAAATCCGCTTTTTTATTCCCAAACCTGCAAGATTTGCCAACCTATTTTGCAGAAAACCCTTCCAGAGTTAGCCTCTCGTCACCATCTCGTCATTAAATCCTTTGATATCGGCACTCCCTCCAATTACGAAAAACTTCTTCAATTGGAAAGGGCTCTGGGAGAGGAAGGGAATGATATCCCCATTATCGTGGTTGGAGACCGTCTTCTTTCAGGCGAGCAAGAGATCAGGACACAATTGGAGCGCCTCATAGACTCCTTCGAAAAAAAGGGGCATTACTCCACGATCCCGCTGAAGGGAGGAACCTTACCCCAATTCAAAGGCGACGGGGGAAAAATCCCTGCCGCGTATTTCTACGGAAGGGGATGTAACGAATGCGACCGGGCTTTCCACGATTTAGCATACCTTCAGGCCAAGTATCCCCAATTTGAGGTTTGGTTTTTCAATATTGAAGAGGAAGGAGCAAGGCTTCTTAACGAGGGCTTGGGTGAACAGTATCACGTCCCAATAAAGAAACGACTGACTGTCCCCTCCCTCTTCATGGGCCAGGATTATCTCATCAAAGAGCACTTAGTCAGAGATCGATTAGAAAAACTCATTGCCAAATATATTCGAGCGGGGACTCCGAAGCCTTGGCACATTTCCCAACGCTCAATATCGATAGCGCGAAATACCATCGCCAGCCGATTCGAATCCTTCGGCCTATTTGCTGTCATGGGAGCAGCTCTCATCGACAGCGTAAATCCGTGCGCGATCGCCGTTCTCATCTTCTTTATCTCTTACTTGGCCTTTGCGGGAAGAAAGGGAAAAGAAGTGCTTCTCATTGGAACGGTCTACTGTTCGGCCGTGTTCTTGACTTACTTTTTTATCGGTATCGGCTTGCTCCGAATCCTTCGAATCCTTCACATAATCCCGATTTTAGTCCGCGGACTGTATTGGGCGATGGCTTCGCTAACCGCTTTTTTCGGTCTCCTCAGCCTTCACGACTATTACCTGCTTCGTCAGCGCGGGGAAGAGGAGATGAAGTTGCGCTTACCCTTATTCTTAAGAAAACACATTCACCATCATATCAGGGAGGGATTGAAGACCAAATACGTGGTTCTGGTGGCCTTTATCTCTGGATTTTTCATCTCCGCCGAGGAACTCATCTGCACCGGGCAGGTCTATTTGCCCACTATTCTCTATATCTTCACGTTATCGAAATACAGACTAAAGGCTGTTGGATTTTTGCTGATCTACAATATTTTCTTTATACTACCCCTCATCGTCATCTTCATCTTCGCCTACTATGGACATGAATCCGAAAGGATTGCCCGGATCTTTGGAAGACGATTGGGGCTGGTAAAAATCTTAACTGCACTGCTTTTCTTTACGTTGGCCGGAGGTTTAGTGACGATTCTCGTTTTGAAGATTTGACGGGGGAAGGTTGAGAAGCTATGAGAATTGATCGAAGAATAATCGGAGGAGTACTCTTCATAGCCCTCTTAAGCCTTTCCCATTGGGCAACTGGTGACGAACCTACCCCTCAGATCCAGTTCCAGGAAAAATCCTTTAATTTTGGGATGATCCTTGAGGGTCAGAAAGTGCATCACATTTTCCGGTTCAAAAATATAGGCACCGGCGACCTCAAAATAACCAAGTTGAGAGCGAGCTGTTGCTCTGAAATGCAATTGAGTCAAAAGGTCATCCCGCCTTCCGGAGAAGGCGAAATCAAGGTAACCTTGGATTCAACAGACCGCGAAGGTTTCTTCCTGGAGACCATTTATGTGCACACGAATGATCCGCGAGTTCCATTCGACTACGTTCGAATTTTCGGTATTATTCTTGAAAAAAAGTGACACGAGTCCGATCACCCGTAAACCTCAGGATTGAACACGTTTTTTGGCTTTAAACCCCTGAGCCACCTTTGAATATCCTTAGAAATGGGGAAAGAATAATGCCTGATGGTATCCACAGAGGCAGCCGTAATATGCGGGGTAAGAAGCATATTGTCCAGAGAGAGAAATGGATGATCTTCCTCAAGGGGTTCGTTTTCTATGACGTCAAACGCTGCACCTTTAATTCTACGCTGTTTTAGATGTTCATAAAGGGCTTTTTCGTCAACGGGAACACCGCGTGCAGTATTGATGAGAAAAGCCGACGATTTCATCAACTGTAACTCTCTTTTTCCTATAATATGCTTCGTTTCAGGCGCCAAAGGGGTATGAATGGTAACAAAGTCCGACAATTGCAAGAGGGTACCGAGGTCAGTCTTTTTCCCAGCCCATCGCCTAACGAACCTTTCCGAGACAAAGGGGTCATAAACCAAGATGTTCACATCGAAACGCCTCAACCTCTTGGCCACTTCCGTGCCAATCCTTCCGAATCCAATAATTCCAACAGTTTTTCTCTGGAGCTCTATGCCCTGAAATTTAACATACGGATAATCCTTTCCGCTGCCCCATTTTCTTCGCTTTTTCAAGTCATCCCGGGCCTCGACTAGCCGATGTGCCAACATAATCATGAAGCCGATCGTTGATTCCGCTACCGAAACTACATTGCGGCCTGGCGCGTAGATGACTGGTATTCCTCTCTTCGTCGCCGCGTCTACATCACAACTTATCCTGGGGTTACCCCTGCAGCTCGCAATGAGCCTCAATTCAGAACTCTCTTCAATCACTCCCTTGGGGACCGGATCAAGCTCAACAAGGAGGATTTGAACCCCCTCAAGCTCTCGCTTTAACTCCTCAAGGGTAATCCTCCTTCTCGTTTCCCGCCATCCCCCAAAGATTATATTCAACCATTTTTGGAGCGGCTTAAGAGCTTGATCATCAAAAGGGGCTGTTACAAAGGCGTTCAGCTTGTCCATGATATTCAGTCTCCCCATTCCCTGTGTAGAGCCAGGTTAACAATTCTGCTCCACTTCCCGTACATTCGATCCCTCATTTTCTTGCTCACAACCGGGGAAAAAACTCGATCTTTTTTCCACATTTCCCCCAGTTCCTCCTCAGAAGACCAAAAATCCGACGACAACCCAGCCATGAACGCTGCCCCCGCTGCTGTTGACTCCATCAAGGCCGATCGTTCCACATTTACACCAAGGCTATCGGCTTGAAATTGAGCCAAGAAGCTATTCCTCGATCCTCTCCCATCTATCCGCAGCTGATTCAATTTAACTCCTGATTTGTCTTGCATTTCCTCGATGATAGCACGACAAATGTAAGCCGTTGATTCCAGGAAGGCCCGAACAATATCCTCTTTCTTACTGTCCAGGGTTAGGCCTTCAATCATCCCTTTGGCCCTTGAATCATAGTACGGCGCTTGTAAGCCTAAGAACGCTGGAATGACGCAGATGTCCTTGGAGCCCTTGGCTTCAAAAGCCATCTTTTCCGATTCGTCAACGGTCCCGACCTGTAAGAATTCATCGAATAGCCACTGAAGCATTGAGCCTGTTGCGGCAGCAAACCCTTCAAGTTTAAAGGTGGTAGTTCCCCCTTCCTTAGTCCATGCCACCCTTGCTGTTGGAACAGCCCTTTCCCCGATATTCATCAGGACGAAGGAACCGGTCCCGTAGGTGCACTTGGCCATTCCCGCTTCGAAACAGGCCTGCCCGTAAAGGGAGGCCTGTTGATCTCCCATTACGCTGTAAATAGGTACCTTTCCCTCCAGGATTTCTGGATCCGCATATCCGAAAAATCCATTCGAGGGTTTAATCGATGGAAGAATGGAGAGGGGAATGTCCAAACGGTCCAAGATTTTATTATCCCACTGTTGGGTTTCCCTGTTAACCATATGGGTTGAAGCCGCGTTGGAATTATCCGTGGCATGCACCCTTCCCCCGGTGAGCTTCCAGAGGATCCATGAATCCAAAGTTCCGAAGAACAAGTTGCCATCCGACGCTCTATCTCTGATATTTGGAATGCGCTGTAAAACCCACAGCAACTTTGTGACGGAAAAGGCAGGACTGACATGGTCACCCATCCGTTCACAGAAGAGAACGTCCATATCCCCCTTCCGCAGTTCATCACATAAAGAGTTTGTTCTCTGGTCTTGCCACGAGATCGCATTGCATAAAGGTAAGCCATTCTCCCTATCCCAAAGGACCATTGTCCCCCTTTGGTTGGTAATCCCGGTCGCATGGATATTTTTCGCCGCCAATCCCCCCTGTCTAAGGGACGTCGTTATTACCTCTTCGACCGTATCCCAGATTCTCAGAGGTTCGTATTCTACCTCTCCTTGCTTTGAGGAAATCGCTGCGATCTTCTGAACGGATGAACTGACAATATTCACATTCCCATTAAAGATGATGGACTTGATGTTCGTCGTTCCAATGTCGATGACAAGGATGAACTTTTCCCTCATTGGATCACCAAAGGGTATATCCCCCATCGATGACCAGAACATGGCCTGTAATGTAGTTCGAAGCCTCGGACGCCAAAAAGACGACTGTTCCAGCCAGTTCTGGGGGTTCCCCAATTCTTCCCATCGGGGTCATTTCGGCCATCTCCTTATAAGTATCGGGATTTTCCCAAAGTTTCTGGGTCAATGGAGTCTTAAAGTATCCCGGTGCAATAGCATTCACATTTATGTTGAACTTTGCCCACTCGGTGGCTAAAGCTTTGGTCATCATCACAATTCCCCCCTTTGCAGTGCAGTAAGAGGTTGCTGGGATACTTTTGTTAACGATAAAGCCCGACATGGAAGCCATGTTGATGATTTTCCCCCTTTTTTGCTTCATCATCTGCCTTCCCTCTGCGCGGGCACACCAGAAAACGCTCGTTAAATTCACATCAAGAACCTTTTCCCACACCTCGTCACCGATTTTCTCCGCAGGGATGCCGCCACCCGAAATACCTGCGTTGTTGACCGCAATATCCATCTTTCCGAAAACTTCCACGGTTCTTTCAACCATTTCGTTGACATCCCCTATGCTGGTAACATCCGCTTCAATAGCCAGAGATCTTCTGTTCATTTTTTGTATCTCCGAGGCGGTCTTCCGGATCGCCTCCGCGTTAATATCGACCACCACAACATCAGCACCAGCTTCTCCAAGAGCCACGGCCATCGCCCTTCCCAATCCCGACCCGGCACCGGTCACCATTGCGATTTTGCCGTTTAAATCAAAAAGAGATAAAATACCCATATAGTCACCTCCCATTCTTCAAAATCTCCCCACTCTATTGCCGGTAGATAACGGCATATCCTCCTAAAATTGGATTTATTGTTCCTCCATCAAGCTCTTCCCAAGGGAATCCGCCATCAATATGCAATCGGACACCAATTTGGGCGTGACTGAAAAAGGCATATTTCTCATGATATTCTGCTTGCGGGCTTCTTCGGCAATCTGAGGAACCTCCTCGGTGGAGATCTCGAGAGCGGATAGGGTTACTGGTAATCCCACGGCAGTACAAAATTTGACCACCTTCACCGTTTCGTCCGTTGTCCTGCCCTCCATGATAAGCTGAACCAGAGTCCCGAAGGCCACTTTTTCACCATGGTAAGTCTTCGAAGCTTCTCTAGCAGTAGTCAGTCCAATCTGGATGGCATGGGCTGCCGCCAAACCGCCGCTCTCAAAACCCAATCCACTGAGCAATATGTTTGCCTCCACGACTTTTTCAACGGCGGGCGTTACGGCTTTCTCTTCGACCGCCCGTTTAGCCTCTAAGCCATATTCCATCAGAATATCATAGGTGAGTTTTGCTAGAGTTAACGCAGCGAGACTGGGAATTCCACCCGGTAGATTTTTCCCCGAAGATCTGGCACAGGCCTCTGCCTCAAATCTGGTAGCCAATGCATCGCCCATCCCGGAGATGAAAAATCGAGGAGGAGCATTGGCGATGATTTCGGTGTCAACGAGAATGAGATCTGGATTCTTATCTAGGAGAATATATCCTTGGTGGCCGTGGTCTTCCCCATAGATGACCGCCAATGAGCTTGTGGGGGCATCCGTGGCCGCTATGGTTGGAATAATAACCGTGGGTATCTTTAGGTAGTGCCCTACTGCCTTGGCGGTATCCAGGGTCTTTCCCCCCCCGGCTCCAATTACGATATCCACTTTCTCGTCTCGGCAGATTCCGGTTATCCGATCAATTTCTTGGTTCGAACACTCCCCTCTAAAGGTGCTCGCCACCGTGCTTATGTTTTGCTTTTCCAGGCCTCCCCTGAGCGTTTCCTCCACAAGAGACAACACAGTCTTATCCCCGAGTAAATTGGCTTTCTTTCCCAGAAGCTTAACGTAAGCCCCGGCCTCCCTAATTAGGCCTGGTCCTTGTACATATTTATTGGGCCCAATCATTATCTTATACACAAACTGACCTCCATATTTTATTAATCATTTTTTGTTGGCGAACTTAGGCGAATAAGTCTAACCCTGGTGCCGAGGAGGGAATGGTGCTATGGGGAAGCATGATTTTTGATTGATCCTTCCCTGCTGGAATTTGTGGCTCAACTCGTTATTTTCATTTAGGACTTGCCGACGAGGGATAGCCCGTTTTGAATGTTAAAAATATGGGTTTTTTCACAGTCGAAGGTCAACCAAACGGTTCTTCCAATGGGTAATTTCGCTGATGGCTGCGTACGGGCAATGATGGTTTTGTCCTTGTGAATCAAGTACACATACAGATCTGACCCTATAGATTCCACGAGCTCAACGTCAGCTGGAAGAGAATTGACTTGTTTCTCCATAAAGATCGACACGTTCTCGGGCCGAACGCCTACAAGGACTCGTGAAAGGTTTGATTCCCTAAGGACATTTTCCATCCTTACGGGAACCGTAAGGAAATAATCATCTATCTCAATTTCTACCCTCCCATTCCTTCGCTTAATTTCCCCTTCCAACATATTAATAGGAGGACTTCCTATAAATTCCGCAACAAATCTATTGGCCGGATAGTTATAAACCTCGTCAGGCGTGCCCACTTGCTGTAACTCACCTTTATCCATAATGGCAATCTTTTGCCCAATTGTCATGGCCTCCACTTGGTCATGGGTCACATAGATAGTCGTCTTTTTCAATTTTCTGTGAAGGAGCTGAAGCTCGGCCCTCATCTGAATCCTTAACTTAGCATCAAGATTGCTGAGGGGTTCATCCATCAAGAAAATTTGGGAATCCCCGATAATCGTTCGCCCCAATGCCACTCGTTGGGCCTCTCCGCCGCTAATTTCCCTCGGTTTTCGGTCCATGAGATCGCCGATCCTTAGCGCGGAGGCAACTTGAGCGACCCTTCTCTGAATCTCATCTTTCTGGACCTTCCGCACTTTTAAGGGAAAGGCGATATTATAAACACGATCATATGGGGATAAAGGGCGTAATTTTGGAAAACCATGGTCAAATTTCGATCCTTCGGCTCCAGATCATTGACTAGTGTATCTCCAATATAAATATCTCCCGAATCCTGAATTTGCAATCCAGCTATCATTCTCAAAACCGTTGTTTTCCCACTCCCTGATGGACCCAAGAGGACTAAAAATTCCCCACTCAGTATTTCTAAACTGAAGTCCTTTACGGCCACAACCTTTCCAAATTGCTTACTTATATTCTCCAAAACGACTTTCATGATCATGCCCACAATATTGCATGAACTCTCACTACGAGCCGTTACCCTTTTATGGCCCCGTAGGCCAGGCCCCGAATCATGTATTTTTGAACGAAAAAGCTCATCCCTACTATGGGAATCATCATCACCGTCCCAGCCGCACAGACATGGGACCACATAATACCCCGTTCGGACAAAAAATCAATGGTTGCAACCGGAAGGGTTTTTGCCGTATCCCCAGTTAGGATGAGGGCGACCAGGAATTCGTTCCAACACATGATCATGCAAAATATTCCCGTTGCAACGAAACCGGGAAGGATAAGGGGGACTGTAATTTTCAAAAATGCCTTAGCTCGTGAGCATCCGTGAACCATAGCCGACTCTTCCAACTCAGGGGGTATTTCCGCGATAAATCCCCTCATCATCCAAATAATATACGGTAGGGTGAAAGTTGAGTAAATCATAATCAGGCCCAAATGAGTATCCAGCATATAAAGCGCTCTTAAGATGAGAAAAAACGGAATGAGCGCGATGATCGGAGGAATCATCTGCGTCGATAAGAACCAGAGGGCAATATCATCGCTCCACCGAAATTTAAACCGTGCCAATGAAAAGGCAGCGAGCGTCCCAATGATCAATGTAAAGATAACCGTACTGGTGGCAATAATGATGCTGTTTAAAAGGTAGTAGGCAAAAGGACGGTGCTGAAAAATGCCGATATAATTATCGAATGTGGGTTTGAAGATCCACAGAGGAGGAAGCGTTAACGCCTGAATCCGTGTTTTGAAAGAGGACGTTACCATCCAGTAGATGGGGAAAAGGACGCCAATCAAAACAATGACCAATAAGACATAAATAGCCACTATTTCGATAGGCCTCTTTGTCCTAATCCTTCGGCCAGAGGTTCGTATCGTTTTCATCTCCTATTTTACCCTTAAAAAACGAATGACCATCAAGCACAGTGCCATGACGATGATGAACATCACGTAGGACAAAGCCGCCCCATATCCCATCCGGAAGTGCATGAAAGAGACCCGGTATATATAGAAACCGAGAACCTCGGTGGTGCTTGCTGGACCACCGTGGGTAAGGACGAAGATCTTATCGATAAATTTGAAGGCCGTCATGGTCCGGATTAAAAGGATAACCATCATAACCGGCCTGAGCATAGGAAGAGTGATATATTTAAATATTTGCCACCGGGAGGCTCCATCAATTCGGGCTGCGTCAAAGGGATCAGAGGGGAGAGAGACGATGCCGGCAACGAATAGGAGGATAACAAAAGGTGTCCATTGCCATATGTCGGCCAAAACCACGGAAAACATGGCCGTGGAGGGATCTCCCGTCCATATCAATCCCCTGTCATGAATTCCCAAAGTTCTGATAAAGTGGTTGAGAATTCCCAATTCGGGATTATACATCCACATCCATATCAGCCCCACAACGGCAGGAGCAACTATGAAGGGGACTAATATGAATCTTCTAAATACCCCCATGCCCCTAAGTTGTTTGGAGACCAGAAGGGCAATCGCGAACCCCATGACAAATTCGAAACCAATGGCAGAACAAACATAAACCAATGTACGATTAATTCCATTCCAAAATTCGGGGTCCTTTACTATTTCAATATAATTCTTGAGCCCGACGAATCTCCTTTGGGTATCGAGGCTCGCCAACTCCCATTTCTGAAAGCTGAGAATAAGAGAATAGAGAAAGGGAAATACCCATAAGACAAAGAGATAGATGAAAGCAGGGGTAATATACAGGTAAGGGGCCAGTTGCCTTCGTTTCAATCGCATAGCCGCATTTCTGACCTCGTGGTAAATATAGGCAAAGCTATCAGAGAATAGCTTTCACAACCATTTTAGCCGTGCTTTTATTTTAAAACCTTGGATCGGGATTTCCGTACCAGATGAATCCTCCGCTGAGATCCCAACTTCACGGACGAAAAGTGTCAGAATACCCCACATCTCCATGCGTGGGGTATTCTGACATAGCATTAAAAAATCTTGGCTTTACTTGATGGCCTTACTTATAGTACCCAGCCTCTTTCATAATTTTCTCAACCTCCTCCTCCATCCCATTCAAAGCTTCTTTTACTGTCATTTGTCCTGCAATTGCCTTGGAAATATACCTCGCCGAGATATCTGAAACCTTTATCATTTCCGGAATTTTCGGCAGGTATTCCCCGTGTGCCATGGCTTCAAAAATAGCCTTTAATTCAGGATACTTTTTCACCAGCTCTGGGTCCTTATAAGGGCTAGCCCTCCCCACATAGGCGCCCGCATCAAAGAAAAAAAGCGCATTTTCCGCCCGAACGACATATTCCATCCACCGATAGGCCTCCTCAGGATGCTTTGACGCCTTTGGAATGCCCATCGCCCAGCATGAGGTTGTAGCCATCTGCCTTACCTTTCTAGGCATAACGACCAAGCCAACCTTTCCCACTACGCTCGATTTCTGTGGATCTTGGAAGTTAATGTATTGATCCCACCAGTTCGGCATCATTGCGGCCTTGCCAGTTTGCATGGCAGATGTCGCCCCATCAAAGGCGTACGTGGTACTTCCGGGAGAGGCTACCTTGTACTTGTTTATCAGGTCAATGAAGAATTGGAGGGATTCCTCTCCTTCCCTTGTATTAAAAGCGGGTTTCCAGTTTTTATCGAATACATCCCCTCCCCAGGCATAAAGATAATCCCACCAACTCCATGTAGTGGTAACCGCCTGTTTTGCCTGCAATGCTATTCCGTACATATTGGGCGGATCCGTGAGCGCTTGAGCCGCCTTCAAATAATCCTCGACGGTGACAGGTGGTTTAAGCCCCTTCTTTTCAAAAAGATCCTTCCTATAAAAGAGTACAAAACCACATTCCTTAAACGGCATGGCGAGATGCTGACCTTTCCAGTGAGCCTTTTCCCATGCCGATGGAATCCAGTCTTCCATATCGAACTTATACTTCTTATCGAATTCCTCCAAGGGTAATAGGTTTCCTCCAGATAGAACTGGTCCCGCCATGCTTCCTGGAAAATGGATGAAATCATATTCACGAACCTTCCCCACCAAATTAACCATCATCTTCTCCCTAAAGGTGAGATAAGGCATCACGTCGTACTTCACATCGATCCCTGTCTCGGCTTTAAACTTTTTTGCCATCTCCATGAGGACTGGTTCGTGCGGTGTCCCAAACTCCTTTATTCCCTTTATAGTTACCCCATATCCAGTCCCAAAGAAGGAAACGGAAAAGACGAAAGCTACCCCAATAATTAACAATTCCCTAAACGTTTTCATAATTATCCCCCCTGTTTCATCTTAGATTTGCATCTAATTGGCCCTTTCCCAAACTCCCTCTGCCTGACTTACTCCTCAATTTTTATCTGTCACCTCCTTCCTTTGAGAATTTAAAGCAGCTCCTTTTTACCAGAAGACGGGCACAAAGTCAAGTCATTTCCCGATTCCCTAGAGAGAGAACCCCAGGGCTTGATCTGGGCTGTCCAATGACTTGAATTAGGGGTGTAAGTCTGATAATCTCCAGTTTTATAATCATTTTAGGGAGGCTGAGAGCGATGCATTCCCAAGGACTGAAAGCACTACAAATGAGAAAGACCGAAGAGCCGTTAACATCCCTATATCACCAGTTAGAAAGGATTGTGGGAGCTGAAAATGTCTGGACATCCTTTCCGGATAAAATCACCTATTCTCGGGACCGTTGGCCACTGGCGACTTTGAAATATCGGTTTGGTGCCTTGCCCGGGGCCTTACCCGACTGCATCGTCACACCAGGGACTGTTGAAGAGGTCTCTGAGGTAATAAAGTTGAGTGGTAATGAAAATATTCCTATTATCCCTTTCGGTGCCGGTTCAGGAGTATTAGGAGGCACCATTCCCCTCAAAGGTGGCATCATCTTAGATACTAAGAGATTGAACAGGATCTTGGAGATAGATGGTATAAATGGTATTTCAACGGTTCAAGCCGGAATGAACGGCGAGCTTTTCGAAGCATCCTTAAATAGGAAGGGGGTAACCCTTGGTCATTTTCCACAGTCGCTGTATTGCTCCTCGGTGGGAGGATGGTTAGCGACTCGATCAGCCGGGCAGGCCTCGACTAAATATGGAAAAATTGAAGATATGGTGATTTCACTCCAGGTCGTTTTGCCCAATGGAGATATCATTCACACAAAAACTGCGCCAAGAAGTGCTACAGGGCCAAATATCAATCACATTTTCATCGGGTCTGAAGGAACGCTCGGCGTCATAACTCAAGCATCTTTCAGGACTTGGCCCTATCCTGAAAGGGAAAGCATTCATGTCATTGAGTTCCGGGACGTCTTATCGGGATTAGATGCTTTAAGACGAATCATGCAGTCAGAAATTAAGCCATCAATTGTGAGACTGTATGACGAGCTGGAGTCTGCAGCACTATTAGGAAAATCCTCGTCCCATGAATCATACCCATGCCTGCTTATACTCGTTTTCCATGGAAGCAAAGAGGCGGTTGAATTTGAGCAAAGCATAGCTCTACGGTTATGCCAAGAAACAGACGCAAGAGAAGGTAGCGCCGAACCGGCATACCGATGGATGGAGGAACGATTCCATTCGAAAACTCCTAAGCAGGTGGCAGTGGGCAAACTGCTCGATACTATTGAAGTGGCGGCGCCGTGGAGCAAGCTATCTGCCCTTTATGAAGGGATACGGAATGCCATTCTCAAAGCTAAACCAAGTGCTCGCGCAAGTGCTCACTGGTCTCACGTCTACCCCGATGGCGCATGTATGTATATGACCTTTATTTTTGACGCTCCAGAGGAAGCCGAGAGCGAGAGGGATTACTATGCTGTGTGGGATGGAGCTATGGAAGCATGTTTAACCGCAGGCGGAACCATTAGCCATCATCATGGCATAGGGTTGATGAGAGGGAAATGGATCGAAAAGGAGCATGGATCCGCTTTTCAGGTTCTTCGAGCTCTGAAAAAATCCTTAGATCCAAAAGGTATCATGAACCCCGGCAAACTCGGTTTTTAACGAAGGTGGACTGCACCCCTGTGTTTGGACAGATCAGCTTAGAGTTATCTGACAGGATCTGATGGGGTTTTGTTTTTCTGAAAGCATCTGTTCAAACTCATTTGGACTAAGATAGCCCAGAGAAGAATGAAGCCGTTTTTGAT
>Ga0209636_10003737_pt1 | contig 15525 bp, 12 predicted proteins | sample DeeMarSWOR152_54_FD_187464 | JGI IMG/M metagenome (GOLD analysis project Ga0209636, IMG submission 187464) | Marine sediment microbial communities from White Oak River estuary, North Carolina - WOR-1-52-54 (SPAdes) (version 2) | ecosystem: Environmental > Aquatic > Marine > Intertidal zone >...
GTTGTCGTCAGGCCAGGCTGGGTTTACGGGCCTGGTGACAGGAGAACTTTCAAACTTATAAGCTCCATTGCTAACAGAAAATTCATTCTGGTCACCCGAGGAAAAACCTGGCAAACTCCGATCTATATACAAGACCTCATCGAAGGTATCCTGCTTTGTACAGAAAAAGGGCGAAAAGGGGAAATCTACCACCTGTCTGGTGGAGAGGTGTTGAGGGTGAGAGAAATCATTGAGGTTATAGCTTCGGCCACAGGGAAAAAAATCCCCCCCCTCACTCTTCCTCTCTTTCCTGTAAGCCTGGCGGCCTTCGCTTTAGAGAAAATCTTTTTTCTCTTCAGAAAAGAAGCGCCTCTCAATCGGGCCAAGCTGAGTTTCTTCATTCACCCTAAACCCCTTTCCATAAAAAAGGCTGAGAAAGAATTGGGTTTTGCTCCTAAGAGGAACTTCAAGGATGGAATGGCTTTAACGGTAGCCTGGTACAGAGAAAACAATTGGTTATAAACTGAGAAGTATCTTAAATCCTTAATTGAAAAAGGGTTTGGTGAATGGAAGAACGAAAGGAGAATGGCGTTAAAAATCTCAAGGGAGCCAAGACATTTCCAAAAACCTATCTAAAAGTTATCAAACATCAAGGAAAAAGATATGCTTAAACTCATTTAATTGACTTCGAATTGAGGAGTCTATAATATATTTATTCTCCTTTCGAGAAACAAAACGAATGAAGAAAGAAAAAGTTGGAAAATTCTATGATGTTGTCTGGACAAAATACATACCCGAATACGCCGCCTCAGAGAAGCATCTGGAAATTTTTTTTGCCGAGGAAGAAATCAGGGATAAAAGAGTTCTCGATGCAGGCTGCGGAACTGGTATTTTTAGTGTCATTTTTGCCAATAAAGGAGCTGCCCGCGTGTTGGGCACGGATATCAGCCAGGGCAGTCTGGAGACAGCCAGAAGCATGAAGGAGAAATTCAATCTCCAGAATGTTGAATTCCTGGAAGAAGACATGCTCCGGCTTCCTTTTGAGGATGGTGTCTTTGATATTGTCTGGGCCTGGGGAACTGTCCATCATACGACCAATCCCTTGAAAGCCATCGATGAACTGGCCAGAGTGTTGAAAAGAGGAGGAAGTCTTCTCCTGGCTGTCTACAGGAGGACGAAGCTGACGTTTCTTCACGAAATCATAAGGAAAGTCCTGATCAAAACTCCAAAGAAATCATGGACTGCATTATCCAAAGTCTTTGCTGTTTTTCTAACGCCTGTGATCTTCCTGTTCAAAAAGAGGGAAAAATCCCGCAAGGGAGAAAAATTAGAAGAACTCATTCTCGATTGGTATTTTGTTCCTCTCCGGTATTATTACTCTCCTGAGGAAATTAAAAAGCTCTTAGAAGAAAAAAATTTTGAGGTGGAAAAGTTCCTGCCTGCCTCTGGACGCTTCGACAGCACTTCTAATTTCATCATGAAGGCTCGGAAAAAATAGGATAATTGAGATGAGAAAAATCAAACTTCATACCAAAATTTTCATTGGATTGATTTTGGGTGTTGCGGTTGGGCTTATCTTTGGGGAAAAGGCCCGTATCATTGAACCCGTCGGGACAATTTTCCTTCGTCTCATCACCATGATTGTCGTTCCCCTAGTCCTAGTCTCCCTTATGCTGGGAACCGCAAGTCTGGGCGATATCAGGAAACTGGGCCGCATCGGCATTAAAACTATCCTCTACTTCACCATAACCACCATGATCGCCATCTCTATAGGACTTGTTCTGGCTAATCTCGTTAATCCGGGTTATGGCCTGAATGAACAGGTAAAAGAAGAGCTCTACAAGAATTACGAATCAAAGGCTCAGATCGGAATACAAAGAATGGCGGAAAAACCTTCAGCCCTGGACGTTCTGGTGAATATTGTTCCCACCAATCCAATTAAATCGCTTGTCGAAGGAAACATGCTTCAAGTGATCTTCCTGGCTCTTCTCTTCGGCATCATTCTCACCCTCATCAAAAAGGAAAAATCTGAAACTCTGATAAAATTTCTGGAAGGACTGAATGATGCCATTATTCAAGTCGTTCATATCGCAATGAGACTCGCTCCCTATGGAGTGCTGGCTTTGATAGCTGCGGTCATCGGTCAATACGGGGTTCATATTCTGGTCACCCTTCTTAAGTACTCTCTGGTGGTCGTGGGAGGACTGGTTATTTATACTTTCAGCGTAAACAGCCTGACCGTGGGATTTCTCGGTCGCATGAACCCTATCCGCTTTTACAAGGGAGTAAAAGAGGCAATGATCATTGCTTTCAGCACTTCTAGTTCTAACGCCGCCCTACCGGTGAGCCTGGAATGCGTTGAGTATATTGGCGTTTCCCGGGAGTACTCGAGCTTCGTTATTCCTCTTGGGGCGACGATCAACATGGACGGAACAGCCCTTTATCAGGGTGTGGCGGCTGTCTTTATCGCCCAAATCTACGGAGTTCCCTTGGGCATCATGGACCAGCTCACTATCGTGTTCATGGCCACTCTTGCCTCTGTGGGAGCAGCTGGCGTTCCGGCGGCAGGGATTATCACCTTGGCCATGGTTTTGAAACAGATAGGTGTTCCCCTAGAGGGAATTGCCTTGATTTTAGGTGTTGATAGGTTTCTAGATATGTGTCGAACCACGACTAACATTGTGGGAGACATGGCCTGTTCGGTGGTTATCAAAGAAACAGAACAAAGAAAGAAATGAAGTCTTTAAAATATTGGAGGCGGTTGACCAGAATGTTCTTCCATTTCCGGAAGAAATCGACTCAACTGCCCTACCTCCCAGTGCGATTATGGATAGAGCTCACCAGCTACTGCAACCTGCAGTGCATCATGTGTCCGAACAAAAAACTCAAGAAAGAAGATAAAGGTTACATGGATTTTGACCTTTATCGAAAAATTATCGATGAGGCCTCTTCGTTTGCTTTTGACGTCAATCTGGCCCATCGAGGAGAATCTCTCCTCTATCCAGATATCATCAAAGCCATCAGATATGCCAAAGCACGAAACATCTTCACCAGGCTCCATACTAACGGCTCTCTCCTCTCACCTGAGCTTTCCTCCTCCATCATTGACTCAGCCCTGGACCGTATTTCCTTCTCTTTTGACGGCTATACTAAGGAAAATTATGAAAAAATTAGAATCAAGGGCGATTTCGATAAAACCATCGAAAATATTATCCGCCTTCTCAAAATGAAAAAATCTATGGAACGAAAAAAACCGCAAGTCGCCATAGAGGTGATTGATTTCACTCCGGAAGAGACAAAAAAGGACGCCAGAGCCAAGAAGGAATTCTCGGAACGTTTTAAAGGTCTTCCCCTGGATGAACTGGTGGTTAAAGAACTTCACAACTGGGCAGGCGAGACAAGCTCGGAAAAACCTTCTTCCATCCGAACAATCTGCACTTTTCCCTGGAATGCACTCATCATCTTCTGGGATGGAAGCGTTCTTCCCTGCAGCCAGGACTTTTTTGGCAGCTATATTCTGGGAAATGTTAAGCACTCCTCCCTTAGAGAAATTTGGAACAACAAAAAAATGGTATTCCTACGCAAGAAGCTGGCTGCGAAAGATGTGACTGATCTGAATCCTTGCGCAACCTGTGACCGCTTAAGCAGGAAAAATATTTTGGGCGTTCCAAGAGAATATCTCTGGAAATTTATCTCCAAGAGGATGCCTTAACAATATCCTCAGGATTCATCAACAACTCTCCATTAATTCCGCAGCTGGGGCCACCTAGGATCTTTGGAGATGGAAGAACGACCTTAAAAGATTTAGCCTTCGAATTTCGGTCTTCGAGGGAAGTCGACGGAATCGACCGGCGAGTATGTTTGAGCGAAGCGAGTTACGCAGCCGCTGAGAAAGCCGAGAGGAGAATGGCGTTAAAAATCTTTTGGGAGTGAGGACATCCCCAAAGATTCTTGATGACCTTTATAGAAAAGGAGAGGCTTGTTTATTTTCAGACCTTCTCAGCTCCCTTTTTTTCCCTCCGGTCTTTTATTTTCTCGGCGGGGATGCCGACAGCAACGGAATATTCACTTAGAGAGCTGGTGACAACTGAACCTGCTCCAACGACACTTCCTTTTCCGATAGTGACGCCATCCAAGACAATGACTCCAGCTCCCAGCCATACATCCTCATTGATCTTTATCCCCCCTCTGGTGAAAGAAGGCTGAAACATGATAGGAACAGAAATATCCTCGTAGGTGTGATTGCCTCCAGCCACGAGATAGCACTGTCCGGCTAAGAAGCAGTATTTGCCCAGCCGTATTTCTGTCTCTGAAAGGAGGCTGCAGTTGGCCGAGAGATTACAGTAATCATCCAAGAATATGGACCCCTCTTTGCAGCTGAGAATCGTGTTTCTCCCTAGATAGACGTTCTTGCCGATGCGAATGCCCTCGTTCTCTTCACCTTTGGCATCCAGGACAACATTATCATCGACAAAAGTATTATTCCCAAGACTGATTTTATGAGGATGACGAAGAGTGATATTCCGGCCAAAAATGACACCTTTTCCGACTTTCTTAAAGAGATAGGAGTAGAACAATCTGCGGAGGAAGAATCCGATCGCTCCGGGAAGCCAGGAGAACAATACGATAACAATCTCGAATTTGAGGAAGTTAAAGAAGCTTCTTTTTCCCCAAAAAAAAGAAGAATACTTCTCAAAAGAGGATTTTCCCTCGTCGATCAATTCCTTCTGGATACTTCCTCGAAACTCTCTATTCATTACCAGTATAATAGGGCAAATCGCTTGAACATTCAATTCTCATTATAATTGAAGATTGATCTCAATTAAAAGTAGCAAGTGCCATTCGTAAGCATCTTTTTTTCGTGATAGTTAATGCTTTTAGAAGCGGTTGAAGCGACCGTTTCAGGCTTAGCCTTCCCTTACCGTTCTTCGAAGGAACCTGACGAAGTCAGGCGGCGAGGATGTATTAAGCACACCTTTTAAAATGGGGTGGGCTTGAATTTGAACAGAGGGCATCATTTCAGTGTGCCAAGAGCAAACGTGAATCACGGAAAAAAAGATGCTTCCGTGCTATTCTGATTCGGGCCCTTTTGGAGGCAAGCTTGAATTTAGAATAAGTAATATTGAAAACCTAGGGCAAATTGAAGTTGAGAAAAATTTATCCTGGCGTTTAATTTTTCTGAATTCGGACTTAAATAAAAGAATTTAGTATCAATAATCAAAGAGAAATTCCGGGTAATTTTATACTCAAAATTTCCCATTACCCCCAACAATAAAGAAGAAATCTTTTCTTCATAATAAGCCTTAGCTGCAACTGTAATGTCATCACTTGTAAAAGGCGATTTTTCTTCTAAGTCTATATCTTCTAAAATATTCAATTTCCCGAACGAAAATCCTATAATAGGGCCCAACCAGATCTGATATTTCTTTTTTTCGAAGATGGAAATCAGAGGCGATACAGAAATATTGAACAGCGATCCATTCATGCTATCATCGAAAGCATAACTTCTGGGATTGTCTGGAATGACAGGGTGGGGCAGGGAAACCTGAAAACTTCCTCCGTTCTTAAATGTCCAATAACTGAGATTTAAATTTCCTTTAATAATTCTGTTTTTGATTATGAAAAATTTCCCTCCGTTTAAATCGAAGGTTATGTTTGTTTTTAACTTATAGCTTTCATCTATACTGCCTTGCTCGCCGTAGAGAGTAAAATCGCTTTGAGCTTCAAAAGAAGGTTGGAGATGCAATCCCACCCCAAACTTTCCTTGAATAAAATAATTGTATTCGAGAATTTTTGGCGCTCTAGGAATAATTTCCTCGGTAATGACTTCAGGAATTTTTTCTTCTGGCTCAACCTCTACCTCTTCAATTTCAGGAGGCCTCTCTTCCTCTGGAATTACTTCTTCAAACCAAAAGGCGACTTTTACCCCGCCTTCTATAGAAGTCACTTGGTAATTGGGAATTCTTTCGCCTAAATCGAAAACAACCCGGGCTACCTGAGGTTGGAATTCTCCGATTCTTACTCTCATCACCCCAATAATCCCGATATCGACATAAGGTCCGACCGAAATCTTTTGGATCGGGAATAAATCAACAACTAACCTCGAAGGAGCCCTCAATCCAAAAATTTCATAATGAAATTCTCCTTCCACTTCAAGGGTGAATTCAATTTTATCTGCCTCGACAATCTGAAAATTGATCTCCTTCAACTCCGTTAGTGTTTCCGCTGTTATTTCCTCTTGAGGAAAAGCGGTCAACATTCTAGAAATAAATATTAAAACTATAATCCCCACGAAATATTTCATTAAATTTCTCAAAGCATCCTCCTCATTGACTACCGACTTTTTTTATTCCAATATTCACTCTTATTCTCCAAAGATGCCCATTGGACCCTCAGTATCATAAGTGGAAACAGTCTTGATACCGAACTGGATTCTGCTTTCTGGGTTAGTGAAAGTAAATGTCGCTGTGTGAGTCGATTCATTCACTGATAAGAGCAATTCCCAATCGCCACCATTTTCTTTCTTATAAATGTTATACCCTTGAACATACTCCTCGTCATTTTCAGAGTTTGGCTCCCAACTCAAATCATAGACAATCTCAGGAGAAGTTGTTAGATTTTTTACGGTAATAATCATATTTAGATTTATGGGTGGGTAAAGAACCAAAACAGGAAAGAGAGAGCTAAACCAAACTTCTTTATCACGCCCTTGAGTTGCTGAAGACCAGCACAAACCGACATTTCCACCCTTATCAGACGCAATTCCTGGTAATACAGGCTGACCACCGGAATTTTCCATGACTTTGATGGGATTCCAATTGCCACCTATATTGTTCATGTAGCCGATGCCTAGTCCGAAGTCGCCCGGCCCAATTTGGAAAGCCAAATGTATGTTTCCAGAACTGTCTATGGCTATTTTTGGGATGTGCCTGAGGCCTAAGCCTAAAACCTTCTCTCTTGGGTTTGTATCCTCATCTATGGTAACAATCCATAATTCTCTTGACTCATCCGCATCGATGTCAAAGTAGGTTACAACTGGCACATTGTCAGGGCCCACCGCCATATGAGGACGAGACTGACTGGCTCCTCCCTCGTTCACAATTCTAGGATCAGACCATTCGGTGTTTTTTTTCCGCTTACTGTAGTAAAGTTTATATTCTGCGCCTATCCTTTCCCTCCAGACAGCCCAGACTCGGCCATCTTTTCCAGCCGCAATTGAAACATTCTTTGAACGGCGCGCTGAGGACATTCTTTCTATATCTTCCCACTCACCGTTAATTCTTGTGCGAGAAAAAATTCTGCCTGCGCTTTCATCCATCCATATAACATAAACATTTCCGTCCGGATCAGCAACCACCGAAGGCCAATTTCCACTCCGGCCTCCATAACTAATGTCAACAGGATCTAACCATTTTTTCTCAACGGGATCGTATTCGATTAAATAACAATCATTCCCCTGGTCATAAGCAATAAATATTCCTCCTGTTTCGCTGGTGCAAATTTCCGGCTTCTCAGCATCAACCAGCTTTGATTTGGTTAAATTCTCTGGCCCGTCCCATTTGACCCCATTATAAGAAACATAGAATATATCCTCACCAGCAGCATCGTGATAATCTTCTACCCAACAGATATGGATTTTACTGTCCGGACCGAAGGCAACCTGAGCCCATTTTGAAGCATCGACTGGTGAATCAGAGACCATTACGGGTTGAGACATTTCTTGTCCAAAATGAATACTCCAGACTAAAAATATAGCAAGCAAAAGGTAAAAAAATCTTTTCATAATTTCTCTCCTCAATAAAATTCAATTTCCATTTTAGTTGATATATTCTATTAATACTTTATTAATTGTCAATAGATAAGTCAAACCTGTTACTTTACTTATGATCAAAACACAATTTCACGATGTGGGTACTTCTAAATCCGTGATAACTGATTGTTACCTTCTCTAATAACGCAAACAGAGATGGTTACTTTTCATGAAGAGCAATTGGAAATCAAGAATAAATATGTTATATATGGGATTCAAAAAATGAAGAAAAATAGAAATATAATTTTCATATTTTCTATCCTATTATTTACCCTTCCTTTAAAAATCTGGGGAGATTCCTTAGTTTTGCCGGGTCAAACAGCAAAAACCACTTTTGATCATCAAGGAAATTTGGTTTATGTATACAAAAATTATGAAGAAAAAATTATTTTGAATACTCTAAAATCTCCAACAGAAGAAAGCTTCGCCCAAACCATTCCTCTTGGAAAAAAGGCCTTTTCTCCACTCATCAAGAAGGACAGGAAAGGACAAATTTGGATAATCTGGGAAGAATGGGAATATAATCAAAGCAAAATCTTTTTAGGCCGACTCAAAGAAGATAAAATAATTCATTCCCGAGTCATTCACGAAGAGGAAGGATTTAATCTTTCAGCAGACTTATCCTTTGACCTGGATGATAACCCCTGGATTACCTGGATTAATTATAAAAATGCCGGATATAGAGTTTTTGCCAAGGAAATGTATTCCAATAAAACCTGGATTATAAATCCAGTTTTTCATTCTCCTGCTTTTGCTCCTAAAATTATCATTGATTTTAATAATCATACCTGGGTTTTTTGGAGTGGAAAAATTAAAAGTGAAGAAAAAATATTCTACAGGAGATTTGATCAACACGAGTGGTCCCCTCTGAGGAAAATCAATGATGAAAATAAATTTCCTCAATTGAATCCATCCATCGCTATGGACCAAAAAGGATTTATATGGGCGGTTTGGTCAGCATACGACGGGCAGGACTACGAAATTTACTGCAAATTTTGGGATGGAAAAAAGTGGTCTGCAAAGATGCAAGTTACCCATAACTTAGGGAAAAACGACCTCTTTCCTTCATTATCCGTTGTTGCAGATGACTTTCCGATCGTTGCCTGGACCCAATCAGAAGAAGAAGGCAGCTACATTTATATAAAATATATGGAACCCAACTCCTGGAGTAAAAGTATAAAGATTTCTCCAGATAAGGGTCATAATGCCTTTCCAAGAATGGAGATAGAAGGAGAAAAAATAGGTATCATCTGGCATTTCCGTGATGAAATTAAGGCAAAAATATTCTCTTTTCGTGAACTTCAAGAAGCGAATATGCCAAATAATTCTTTTCTCAAAAGCCAAATTATCCGTCCTTCCTCAACTATTTATAATCCTTTATTGAATGAAGACAAATACATTGGTTTTGGAGATAGCATCACTTATGGCTATATTCATTACGAACCTGCTCCTGACAGAGGATACCTTCCTCGTCTGGAAATTTTACTAGATCAGAATTTTGGAGATACAGAGGTCGTGAATGAGGGCTGGCCTGGAGAGACGACCCCCCATGGCCTGAGCCGAATCGATAGTGTGATAAATAATCATTTAGCCCGATATATTTTGTTGATGGAAGGCACAAACGATATTATTTTCCACGAAATATCGATGGATACAGCAGCGTTTAATCTGGAGGAGATGGGCAAGAGATGTATGGATTTTGGAGTTTTTCCTGCCATAGCAACAATTATTCCAAGAAAAGATTGGAGATGGCATTATGAATATTACCGGGATAGAATATTCTATCTGAATGATAAAATCCGCGAAATTGCTCAGGATCTCCCGATTCCCCTAGTCGATCAGTTTAATCTATTCTACAACTATCCCGCTGAAGAGGGAGGATGGCAATCTCTTTTATCTGATTATAATCATCCCACTGAAGAAGGATATCAATTGATGGCAGAAGAATGGTTTGAAGAAATAAAAAACTTCCCCTTTCCTCCTGTTAATCTCAAAGTTGAAAGAGTCTATGATGAAATACTTTTCTACAGAGAATTGGGGAATCATATTACTTGGCGAGATAATCCCAAAATCTATGATAAAAGCATAATCAAAGGTTATAAAATATACAGGAAAAAAATCGAAGAGGGAGATGATAAATTTGAACTTCTTGAAATTATTTATCAGAAGCTAGAATACTTTGACAAGGATATTATCCCTTCAGCTGAATACATTTATACAATTTCTACTCTAAGAACAGATGACATGGAAGGCCCATGTTCCCAACCAGAGGAAGACCAATAGAAAGGCCGAACTTGAAAAATTTGGTGAGATTTCTTTTGGTGATCACTGTTGCTTTCTCTATATCAGAGGGAAAGATAGCCTACGCCAAAGATTTCTCTCTGGCTGAAATCACGGAGATCCATTACCAAAAATCCTCCTCTAATGGCTCAACAGAAAATGAGTTTGATGAAATGGAAAATACATTTATTAGAATATTTGCAGGGATCTACAGTATTCAAGATGATAGATTCAAAGATATCTATGAAGGGCTGGGCTGTATTTACGGTTTTGGACTCTCTCGAAAGGTGTACAGTTCAAAACAACACAATCTCTTTCTATCTTTAGATTTTAAATTCTATTCCAAAAAAGGAAAATCAACTGTTACAGAGCAAGAGACAAAACTTATTCTTAAACCGATTTCCCTGAGTGCAGTTTATTTGCTTGTCACCAAGAAAATATTTCCCTTTGCAGAGATCGGGTTGGATTATTATCCCTACAAAGAAGAAAGCATTCTTCACTCCACGTCTGGAAGCGCATGGGGATTTCACCTTCAAGGAGGAATACTCATAACTTTAGCAAAATTAAAATCTTTAAAACCAAAAATATATTTGAGATACTCCAAAGTTGAAACAACGGAAAATGATTTGACAGTTAATCTAGGGGGAATTGAATTCGGAATAGGATTTCTTTATGAATTTGATTTATTCTAATAATAACGAGTTTGTTCTCTGATTTCTCTTAGGAGAGTCTTTATTCCTTCAGTATTATTAATTTTTATTCTGATTTTATGCTTCGCTCTTCTCGGTGGAATTTGACTTCTTCAATTGAATAGATTTTAGCTTTATGAGTAACAAAGTAAATTCGAGAGATAATTTCAGCCAATAATCCAGTCATGACGAATTGAACGCCAAGGATCATTAAAAAAATACTCAGGACCAAATTCCCTAGATTATCTCTAATCGACCATTCAAAAAAATAAAATCCGAGGGTGAGGATAAAAGCAATAGTAAATCCAATTCCTCCAAATCCCAAACCGACCAATCCAAAAAGCTGCAAGGGCCTGTCTATGAAACTGATGATAAATTTGACGGTTAAGAGGTCAAACAGAACTCTTTTTACTCTAGAGAGACTGTATTTTGATTTTCCTTTTTTTCGGACAATGTTTTTTATCGGAACTTCTGCGATCTTGACTCCTGTTCGGCTGATGAGAGCTGGAATAAAACGATGAAGTTCACCATAGAGTTGAAGCCCTTTTATGGCCTTCTTTTTGTAGGCTTTAAAAGTTGTCCCAAAATCATGAATCTTAACTCCCGAGAGAAACCGCATGATCCGATTGGCGACCATGGATGGAAGCCTTCTAAACAGAAGATGGTCCCTTCTTTCCTTCCTCCAGCCGCTGACAATATCGTATCCTTCCTCAAATTTAGAGAGCAACTTGGGAATATCTTTAGGATCGTGCTGCAAGTCTCCATCCATAGAAATGATAATTTCACCTTGAGCGACATCGAACCCTGCCTGCAGAGCTGCTGTCTGTCCAAAATTTTTTTTCAATTTGATGAGCTGAATATTCTCGTCTTTTTGGTATAATTCTGTCAGGATTTTATAGGTATTATCAAAGCTTCCGTCGTCAATAAAGATCATTTCATAGGTCGTGTTTAACTTTTTCAAGGTTTCAATCAGGCTTTGATAGAGCTCTTGGATATTTTCTCCCTCATTAAAGAAAGGAACAACCATTGAAATTCGGGGATAATTTTTCTTTTCTTCCATTGCCCTATAACTGATTAAAATTTATCAAGCTTATCTCTTTGTCTCTTATTATCTGCTTTAAACCTTTATCCAGCAAGGCATTCAATTCTTTTTCTCTGTATCTATTAATGTAGTACGAGCCGATTTCTTTCTCTAAATCCAATAATTCCTTGGTCATGAATCCTGGGTGAGTTATGATCTCAGTCACACCGTCCTTGAGATTGGACAGAATTTTTTTTATTCTCTGAGATGACATCCTTCCACTCTTACATATACCATAACTTTTATCCGGCATGAATATGCCATCTTCTATAATCCTCTGCTTCATGCTCGAGCAGGACAAAGAGGCAAAAAAAGCTTTGGCCGACTGAAACAAACGGGGAGAAAGACAGTATTCATTTATATATCTTATTCTCTTTATATTATATTCTTTCCCTAACTTCAAAACAATTTTAAGCAGAGAAGACAGACAATGAATATGCTTTTCACTATCAAAATGGCTGATTTGAAGGTTATTTTCTAAGATTTTCTCGATTTGGGCTCTGAATTCTAATTCTATTTCTTGTTGATTTATTCTCCTTGACAAAATTCTTTTCATAAGAATAAAGAGGCTTGAAAAGAATTTTTTATCTTTGTTGAGCAAGCTAAGTACCCTGTCTTCTGGAGAAAGGGGTTTTCCGCGCACTATATTGAGATGTATCCCTACACCTAACTTTTTATTTTGTTTTGCTAACTCCACAGCGTGGTCAAAAGCGGGCATATTAGCCATCAAAGTCGTACTCGTCAGAATCCCCTTTTGGTGAGCAAGGACAATCCCTTCATTGACTCCTCGACATAAGCCGAAGTCATCAGCATTAATTATGACTTTTTTCATGACTTGCTGAAGAGAGAAATTGCATTGGAGACAGCGATTTTTATATCCCTAAAATTTCTGATTTTGAACAGCCGCTTGATCAGATAAGAGGGGCGAAGATAAAACTCCTTGACGGCTTTTTTCCTCAGTCTCCAGACTTCATCCTTTGATAACTTCTCTGTTTCAATTATCGGAAAATCTGTGCTATCAAAATTATCTATACCTGGAGAAAGCCATTTTTTTCTCAAGGCTTCCTCTCTCAATCTCGTGCCTATATCCGGAGTCGCAATGGCAAAAGAGGCAACATCGATATCTAGCTGCTTGGCCAAATCTATCGTTCTCAAGATGGACTCTCTATCTTCTCCGGGAAGTCCAATGATAAAATATCCCAGGATCTTAATCTTATACGCATTCAGCAATTCAACTACCCTTTTGATTTGCTCAACGCTTATCATTTTTGAATATTTCTTCAAAATATCATCATCGCCGCTCTCAATGCCTATTGAAACCGTGTGGCATCCAGCTTGCTTCATGAATTTGATTTTCTCTTCGTTTAAGGATTTGATGTCAGCATTGCAGCTCCAGGTAAATTTGAGATTGTTTTCTATGATTTTTTGGCATATCTCAACCACTCTTTTAGTATTAATGGTGAACGTGGGATCTTGGAATAATATTTCTTTGACTCCGAGCTTTGATAAATATTTCAATTCTTCGATGACGTTATCCACCTCTCTGATTCGGTAACCATATGCTCCAGCGGTGCAAAAACCGCAATGGTAAGGACAGCCCAGAGAGGTAACAACGACTGTAAAAGGAAATCTCTTGGCAATGGGAATTCTATATTTGGAAAAATCAAAGAGTTTATGTCTTGGAACAGGAATTTTGAATGTTTTCGATAACTTCTCTTGGCTTTCTATAAAACGACCATTTTTTCTGTAAATTATCCCCTTTAAAGGGAAATTGTCCTCCCCTTTGAGGTAAGGAATAATATCCTGCTCTGTAAAATCTGTGGAGACTGCATCTAAAAAATCATATTTATTCAGTATTTCCAAGCCAATAAATTTCATTATTCCTGCACTGGCTATGATTTTTAGCTCTTTTCCCTTCTTTACTTTTTCCATCAAGGCAAGATCTAAATTCATAGTCGAAGTGCCAGTAGTAAAAATGATGGCTTTAAAATCGGAGTTTAAAATAATATCCAAACATACCTCTTCATTGATATGATTAATAATGGCATCTATGACCTGAATATCAAATTCTTGATTTAATATTCCAGTGAAGACGATTAAGTCTTGAGGAGGCCAGTAATAATCGGCTTTTGATGAAAAGCTGCAGTAATAATCTCGTATGTATAATTTATCACCGGGTGGGTTTAATAAGAGTATTTCTTCTCTTTTCATTGGATATGTCTCTAAATGGATAAAAAATTTAGATTGAAATTATATCATATTTATTTTTGGTTTTTTTATTAAAGAATTTGTCCTGTACCACGCCAGCTCATATCATTTCTGCTCGAAACAATTATATTTTCCAGATTTGATTCCTCGAACCAATTCGCAATTTCTTGTTCAGTATAATAGTGAGTAATTGGAGCTATTAATTGATCAAAAACTGAGTTGAAGTTATGAGAGAAATTAAATCTAGACATGTACAAAAGGTAAGTATGCATAGGAAATAATGTTGAAATTTTGCGTGTACTTTTATAACGATGTAGTGGTCTATAAATTCCCCTAGCTATTAAATAAAAAATTGCAGCCAAGAAAAAACTAAAAAAATACACTAATCGAGGTGGAAGCTTAACTGTGATATTTTTTCTAACAGGATCTATGAATTTCCTAACTAAAGTCGTTCCTTCATACCCATAAACCCATATCGAAAGCCAACCTTCCTCCTTTAATAATTCCACTAAATTTTTAAATCCTCTTTCCGGCTCGGGCAAATGATGCAAGACGCCAATCGAATAAATAAAATCAAATTTCTCTTTAAAAGGGAGATTAAATATATCTGCCTGAACTATATGAATATTTTTGACAGATTTAGTAATCCGGTAGGCTGTTTCTACTGAATTACTCAAATCGAAACCAATAACTTCCATGGCTCCAAATTGGGAAGCAAAAAGGGCATGTTTTCCTGTACCACAACCCGCATCTAAAACAACTTTATTCTTGAAGAAATTTTTATCTTTGGGATAAATCCAGTCTAAGAAATCAGTTGGATCTTCATATATATCAGCAAATTTTTGCCAAGAGAAAGCAAAACTCTTTTTGGTTCTTTCTTTTAAATCATAATTTTTATCTAATAACATCCGAGGTATACCATCTTTTATGGAGAAGGTTAAATGACATTGAACACAAGTCAATTCTCCTTCTATAATCTCTTCTCTCTCTTGCTTGGAAATTACGCATTCTAAAGTACCTTGACAAGTAGGACAAGCTAAATAATTTAATAACTGAATTTTCATTTTCGTATCTCTAAAGATAATATTTAAAATATAGCTAACATAGAATTTGTTCTTGGTCAACAACGTTTGACATTAAATCAGGAATAGGTAAAATCTTGAATTAAGAAAACAATCTTTCATTGTCGAATGAAAAAGAAAACATTATCAATTATTATTTTTTTATTCTTAGTTTCTTTAATATGTCTTATCATAAGGATGAAAAATTTGGGAGCATTATCATTATGGATGGACGAAGGATTCTACTATTTAGCAGCAAAAGAAATATTAGATCATGGCTATCCTCTCTACCCCTCAGGTCATATCCTGTTTAAAGGAATGTTTTACTCCTATATTTTGAGCTTTTTCTCATTGCTCTTTGGATTAAATGAATTTTCTCTGAGACTGGTCAGCGTTCTCGCCAGTGTCATCACCCTC
>Ga0209636_10003738_pt1 | contig 15523 bp, 24 predicted proteins | sample DeeMarSWOR152_54_FD_187464 | JGI IMG/M metagenome (GOLD analysis project Ga0209636, IMG submission 187464) | Marine sediment microbial communities from White Oak River estuary, North Carolina - WOR-1-52-54 (SPAdes) (version 2) | ecosystem: Environmental > Aquatic > Marine > Intertidal zone >...
AAAAAAAGTAATGTTTATTTTACAATAGAAACAATTTAATTATTATTTTTTTCCTTTAGCTTTAATCTTATTTAAACTTCCACTTAATACACCCATGAAAGTATGATACTCCCATTTAGAAGGCATTGCTCTGCCCATCATTCGTCTGAACATTATCTTAGTATTTTCTTTCTTATGTTCAGGATAATTAATTTCATCAAGTAAATCTGAAAAAAAATTAAATAGTGTTTCTTTTTCTATCTTACCAATAGTTCTTTTCTTTTTTGATTCCTTTTTTTTATGAATAAATAATGTATACAAAACAACAGCAACTGAATGTGAAAGATTCATTGATGGATAATTCTGGCTTGTTGGGATTTTAAGCATAATGTCACATTTTGCTATTTCTTCATTATAAAGTCCATAATCTTCTCTTCCAAAGACAATACCAATTTTTCCATTTAATTCATATATTTTTTCTAATAAATTTTCCAGTAAAACAGCATTTCTTAAATGTTTTTTATCACTTTTACTTTCAATTGAAGATGTTGCAATCAGATAATCAAGATCATCAATTGCAGCATTAAATGAATTAAAAAACCTTGCATTATCTATAATATTTTGTGCATGCATGGCGCGAGCGTAACATTCATCATTTAGTTTACAGGAATTTATAAGATATAGATTTTTAAAATCAAAATTAGCCATAGCTCTTGCAACAAAACCAACATTTCCACTATATTTTGGTTCAACTAAAATAATATAAAACTCAAGAATTTTCTTTCACCAATCCGGTAAAAAGTATCATTTTATGTTAAATTCTTCTTCTTTATCTTTAAGCATTTTTTGATATTTAGACGGCAAATGCCTTGTAGTGTTTTTCAACTCAGCATGCTTTTTAATAAGCTCTGATCTTTTGTTAGTTTTTATCTCATCTAATAAAAATTTTCTATTTTTTAGAAAACTGTATAGGTAATACACACCTGTTACAAATACAATAAAACCAACTATCAGCAGGTACAAACCCCATTTTATAAAAACATCTGATAAGTTCAGTATATTAAACGACATACCAGTGCTACTAATAAAAAGTAAAATAATTCCAATTATTGTCAATATGATACTAAAAATTAATACATGTTCCCTTAAAAAATTAGATATTCTTCCAGCCATTTTTATCTACCAACCTTTAATATGATTTTGCATATCTCATCCAAGTTTTTGCAGGGTTATTGCATATAGGACATACACATTCACCACATTCTGCATTTTCTATAGGCTCCCCTAATGTATTTCCATCTAATATATTTTCTATTTCAAGAGCGCAATCCTTATTGTTACACCATGGAATTTCGACAATTCCTTTAAAATTCTTTGCTTCTTCGATGGTTTTTACTCTGTGAATATTTTCATCAATTTGTTTTTTTGCGTTATTATACAAATTTAATGATATTTTATTAAGTTCCTCTTTTATTGATTTCAAATAGGAATTTTGTGGAACAGATTTTTTCTCAAGATTATCTCTTCGTACTAGTACAATTTCTTTTTTCTTTATGTCTTGAGGACCTATTTCAACACGTAAAGGAACTCCTTTTAACTCCCAATCATAGTATTTGTTTCCAGGGGTTATATCTCTTTTATCAACAATTATTCTAATATTTTCTTTTTGTAGATTTTTACAAATATCATCACATATATCAAAAATAACTTTTTCCTGACCTTTAAAAATAATAGGTATAATAACCACTTGAACAGGGGCTACTTCAGGTGGTAAAACAAGTCCTTTGTTATCTCCATGAATACCAACAATTGCTCCAAGTATACGTTCACTCATACCATATGTTGTTTGGTGACAATATTTATGTTCTCCCTCTTCTGTTTCATAAGAAATATCATATGGTTTTGAAAAATTATCTTTATATTGATGTATAGAACCTAGCTGTAATGTTCGTTGAGATGGCATTAACACATCTATACTAATTGTGTAAAATGCACCTGCAAACTTATCCCATTCAGGTCTTTTATTTAAAATAAAAGGTAAACACAGTTTATTAAATAGTTTTTCAGCTATTTCTTTGTCTTCCTTAATTTGTCTTTCAGCATCTTTAAAATCAACATGACAAGTATGAGCCTCAAAAAAATGTATTTCTCTAACTCTAATAAAAGCACGGGTTTGTTTTGTCTCATATCTAAATGTATTTACTATCTGAAAGGTTTTAAGAGGTAAATCAGCATGCGATCTTATCCAAAGTGAAAAAATTGGATACATTGCAGTTTCGGAAGTTGGTCTTAAAAGCCATTTTTCCTCAAGTTTATTGTTTCCGGCATGTGTTACCCAATAAACCTCCCCTCCAAAACCTTCAATATGTTCCTCTTCTTTTTTAAAGGATGATTCAGGAATTAAAAGCGGAAAATATAACTCATGATGATTTGTTTTTATCATTTCCTCCCGGATTAATTGATCTATAAATGTCATCAGTTTCCAACCATATGGTCTCCAGACATTCATACCTTTGATTGGATATCTTTTATCGCATAAATCAGCTAGTTCAACAATTTCGTTATACCATTCGTTGAAATCTTCTGTTTTTTTAACTTTTGTCTCCGGCATTTTATTTTCAACCTGCAAATCAAAAAAGAGAAAACACTATTAAATTTGACGGTTTGAGAAATAAATTAGACTCCTCTTCCTTCTTTAGCCTTTGGTCTTAATTCTCTTGATCTACATCTTCTACATCTTTCTGCTTTTGGAGCATTTAATGCTCCACATTTCATGCATACTTTTTTGTTTAATAATCGTGTTTCTGCTTCTGGGAATCTTGTCATGTTAAAACCGCCTTATTTAGTGTATCGGAATAAGCAAATATTATTTAAACATATTCTAGTTAGATTTTTTAAAAAAATTAACAGAAATAATGTTTAGAATATTAAGAAATTAAAAATATAGAAATATACTTAACCTGGTAAAACTATTTATTAGAAGGTGAAACCTGGTGGCTAAGGGGAGGACAATATGTCCAAACTGCAAAAAAGAAATTATTCTAGATTTACCAGATAAAGTAAAAAAATTTGAAGTTGTCTGTCCAAATTGTAGCAATAGATTTTTTATACAAGCAAAATCCGATGATATTAAATCAAAGGATGAATGTTTATGGATTGAACATGGTGAACCTAGAAAAACTATTTTATCTGGTCGAAAACCTAAAACAAATAAACCAAAAATAGCTGGAATTCTATTAATATGCGTTTTAATAATAGGTATAGTAACAGCAGTATTTTCTGAAACTTTTATTATTTCTTCTTTAAATGTAGCATCAAGTGTTGGAATCACTGGATCTGTTAAAATAAAAGTTATTGATTTATCAAATAATACAATTGATAATGCAACAATTAAGATTAATGGTATAAATGGAATCACAAATAAAGATGGGATTTTTAGTGTTGACAATGTTAAATTAGGTATACAGACTATAGAAATATTTAAATCTGATTATAAAAACCAAACACTTAAAAAATTAGTTATACCTTTTTTCAGTTTTGAGACTATTATAAAACTTAGCGAGGGTGATGGTAATAAAGATTATATTGAATATAATAGTATTGCCTGTTCTATGGTTTTAATAATTTTGTTGATTTTTACAGTTTTAGCATTATTAGCTTGTTTAAAACGTAAACATCTTGATGTTGCATTATTTGGTTCTTTTATTAGTATATTTACCTTTGGATTCTTCTTAATAGGGTCGATATTAAGTATTATAGCTTTAATACTTATATATAAATCCATGGAAGAATTTGAAGATGAAAAAAAGGGAAAAATCTTTTAGTTTTATAATTTTCTTATTTTTCATACCTTTTTTACTATGGATTATTTTACAATTTTTCGCACCTATATTTCTTCCTAATAACTCTATTAGTGATTTATCTGGAATTGTGGGTGTTTTAGATAATAAAGAGATTACAGATAAAATGCTTTTTCCTTTGAATATTGTTTATATTTGTGGTGATAGTTTATGTCATCAAAAAGCAGAGCGCTCTATTTTTATTAATGGTAATCAGATGCCTTTTTGTAGTAGGTGCACAGCTATTTGGTTAGGAATCACAATTGGTTTAGGTTTTATGGTTTTTTTTAAAATTATGCCAGATAAAAAATTTTTATTTTTAATTATAATAGGTTTTGTTCCAATAGCAATAGACGGAGTTGGTCAACTTTTACATTTTTGGGAAAGCACAAATATTATCCGTTTGATAACTGGTCTTTTAATTGGTATTGTAACGGGACTTGCAATTGGAATAATTATTGATGAATTAATTGATTTGAAAAGAAAAAAGGTTGTCGAGTCCTAAATTTCTTATTGAAATTCCTTTTTCGAAATAATTAATATAACTATCGCGATTAAAGAAAATAAACTCGATGTAAATAATATACCTATTGAGAATAAGCCAATAATACTACATGCAACCGATATCCTCCACATTTTTCTTTTTATAGCAAGTAATCCTCCTAATATTGGAAATATTGAAATAATCAAACCTATTGCAGCACATGTTTTAAGGAAATCTAGAAATTGTTGAGGAGTAATGTTTGGATATACTTGTTGTAATTGTGAGATATCATAGTATGAACCTAATGTTGTTATATCAAGTAAAAAAAATGATATCCAATTTATCATTGCTAATGCACCAGCTATAATTAGTAAAAAACCTATAATTGTTGGTAAAATACTTTTACTCGCAGTTGGTTGAACTGAATATTTTAAATTATCCTTTTCTGGTGATTTTAATGAATTTATATTAGTGCTAGTTTTATAGGTTTCTTCCATTTTTTTTGCACCTTAAAGTTTAGTAAGTTATTTTATTATTTAGTTTTATCCTATTTTTTAGTTCTTTTTCTTTTATCTTTTTCTTGTAGTATTCTTGGCATTATTTTCTTTATTACATAGATAAATAATATTGCACCATATACAACAACTGCTGCTTGAAATATTGGATAGTAAGTACTATTAAATATGATTTGTACCCTTGTTAAATCAGAAATTGCATTAAAAGGTATTTGTAAAATAATTGCAATGAATAAAAATTTTGTCATTTTACCGGAAAATATTCCATAACCAATAATTGCTCCACTAGCTGCATGAAATAAAATAAAACCAAAAGATCCAAAGGCAACTAGTGTTAAGAAAATTGTACTTGATTGTCCTGATAGACTTCCTACAATTACTAAGAAAGGTGTAAATGAAGAGCCAAAACCCAAACCCAAGGTTAATCCATAGATTGTCGTTTCTTTTTTATACTGTAATCGTCCAATATTTAAAACAACAGTTTTAAACAATTGTTCCAAAAAGGCAAACAGAATTATATATATGATTACCAGAGGTAAAGGATTTATTATTAATCTTATTATTGCAGCTAAAATTCCAAAAAAAATACCTGTTATAAAAGTTAAGAAAATTGTTTTATCTTTATAATATCCTTCATATCCTTTTAAGGCAATAAACAGAAAAAAAAGAGCAGGTATTATTCCAAGAAACAAAATTGCCTGTGTTGGTAGTTCCATTTTTAATCCAGCAGGAATAGAGAAGATTATATTAAAGGTCATCGATTACCAAAATTGGAATCTAGGAGTTTGGTTTATGTTAGAAACACCAACAATTGTTCTTAATGTTAAAACATATATTGAAGCAACTGGAAATAAGGCACTGGAAATTGCAACATTAATGGATAAAGTATCCCAAGAACTTGGAGTGAGTATGGCTATTGCTGTTCAAGCAACTGATATTTTGCTTTGTGTAAAAAAAGTATCAATTCCTGTTTTTGCAGAACATATAGATCCAATAAAACCTGGAAGTAATACCGGATGGACTCTAGCTGAAGCCGTCAAATCGGCAGGTGCAGTTGGTACTTTGATAAACCATAGTGAACATAGACTTATTCTTGCTGATTTGGATACTTGCATAAGGAGAGCAAAAGAACTTGGTTTAGATCATATAGTATGCTCAAATAATGTGGAAACATCCAAAGCAATAGCTGCTTTTTCACCAAATTTTATTGCAGTGGAACCACCTGAATTGATAGGAGGAGATATATCTGTTACAACAGCAAATCCTGATATTGTCAGTAATAGTGTTTATGCTGTAAAGAGTATTAACGATAAGGTAAAGGTTTTATGTGGTGCCGGTGTAAAAAATGGAAGAGATGTAAAAAAAGCAGTGGAGCTGGGTGCAGATGGAGTGCTACTTGCTAGTGGTATTGTAAAAGCAAAAGATAAAGAAGGAGTAATTCGTGACCTGGCATCAGGCCTATAAATTAGGATTTTTAATGGATTGAATAGCTTTTTTATAATCCTTGCTTGTAAAAACAAAATTACCAGCAACTAGAACATTTGCACCATTTTCAATTATATACTTTGCATTTTTATCATTTATTCCGCCGTCAACTTCTAAATATATTTTTTTACCAGTTTTTTCAATTAGTTCTTTTGCTTTTTTTATTTTTGGTAAAACATCTTTAATAAAACCTTGACCACCAAAACCAGGATAAACAGACATGATAAGAACTAAATCTACATCTGGAATAATATCTTTTATTTTATCAATGGAAGTATTTGGATTGATAGATACTCCAGCCTTACAATTTAAATCTTTTATTTTTTTAATAAGAAATTTTAAATTGTTACATACTTCTGCATGAACAGTAATTAAATCTGCACCTGCTTTTACAAATTGTTCAACATAAACATCAGGATTTTCTATCATCAGATGAACATCAAAAAAAATTTTTGATATTTTTCTGATCTTGGAAACTACAACAGGACCTATTGTGATATTTTGTACAAAATGTCCATCCATTACATCTATGTGTAACCAATCTGCCCCTGATTTTTCAACCGCAAGTATTTCTTCACCAAGCTTTGAAAAATCAGCTGATAGAATAGAAGGGGCTATTAATACCATTTTATCAAAAACTGCAATACAGTTTAGCTTTATAAAACCAAATGTTAGTAAACACTAATTGTTTGATAGAGAATAAGAGGCGCTTTTATTTTTTTAATTTCCTTATTTTAAACTCTCCAATCCCAACAGGGATTATCTCTATTTCATCTCCATCATTAATATCATGGGCTTTGGCTAGTTGACTTGGTATAGTCAGAACCAGACTACTACCCACTACTCGGGCTTTTCTAGTTAGAGGCATATCCCATCCACCACGTTGTGGTTATGTATACTTGAATATATATATGTTTTGATTTTTCTAAATATATCCAAACATGTTTATATCTGTAAAAAAGATAATTTTAATCTGTTATTTGAAACCAAAAAGTTATGAATAAAAAAACAATACAGGGGCTGAAGTGAGGGCTTATGAAAATATTTGTAGACACTGCTGATATAAATGAAATTAGGGAACTTGCATCATGGGGAATTATAGATGGAGTAACCACAAATCCGACTCTTTGTGCAAAAACTGGGCGACCATTTAATGAAATAATAGAAGAGATTTTTAAAATAGTCGATGGGCCGATAAGCCTTGAGGTAGTTAGTGAAAAAGCAGAAGAAATGGTAAAAGAAGCAAAAACTCTTGTTGAAAAAGTTGATGAAAAATATAGAAAAAATGTAGCAATAAAAATACCAATGACATCAGAAGGATTAAAGGCTGTAAAAACATTGTCAAAAGAAGGAATAAAAGTTAATGTAACACTTGTTTTTTCAGCAAATCAAGCATTACTTGCGGCAAAAGCAGGTGCAACATATGTAAGCCCATTTATAGGAAGATTAGATGACATTGGACAAGAAGGAATGAATGTAATTGAAGAAATAATGGAAATATTTTTTAATTATGATATAGAAACAGAGGTTATTGTTGCTAGTATACGACACCCAATACATGTTATACAAGCAGCAAGAATTGGTGCAGATATTGCGACAGTTCCACCACAGGTAATAAGAAAAATGGTTAAACATTCATTAACTGATGTTGGGATAAAGAATTTTTTAAAAGATTGGGATAAAGTTAAAAAATAAAAATACTATATTTTGCCGAATTCTTTTTTTCTTTCTTTTGCATCTTTACCAGTTGCTTCAAATAAAAATGTGTTCCATTTTTTAATTATGCTGTAATCACCACAAACTTTTTTTGGCGGTACGATATTTATAAAAAGAGAATTTTTTTCTTGTTTCATATCTATTTTACCAATTCCTTCAACCTCAAACTGCATACCTTTACGGACATCCCCTTTTGCTCCAAAATGTTTGGTTACAAGCACCTCAATATCAGGATTATGTCCTCTTTTGATTTTATATTCTCTCATGTAAGACCCATTTTTAGAAATATAAAATATAAATATTAATTTTACCTATTTACTCAATATCTCAACAGCCTTATTAATTGCTTCTTCAGCTGAATTTACAACATAATACTCTGATTCTATATTTTGCATAATACAGCCTGATATTATTTCATCAACACAGCCACCAGTTCCTTTTATTAGTATAAGTGGTTTGTTATAAATCATACTGAAAGAAATTTCATTTAAAGTACCCCACCTACCACCTATTGCAATAACAACATCACCTGAGTTTGCTACTAAAAAATTTCTTATATTTCCAATAGTCGTTGGAATTGCAATATCAATATATTTGTTTGCTTCCTCTTTAGAGTAAGGTAATATCCCGATAGTTATACCATGCTCTTCCTTAGCACCTTTACAAGCAGCCTCCATAATACCACCACGTCCACCACATAAAAGAACAAAACCACGCTTAGCAGCTATTCTACCGACTTGCTCTGCAACATTTAAGGCATAATCAGACAATTTTTCATCATCTAAATCGCTTCCACAAATAGAAATTATCTTTTTCATTGGATGGTCGATAATTACAATCTGTTTTTAACTATTTCTCCCACAAATCTTATAAATACTCCCCTATTACACTAAAATTCACATATCTGGAGAAATAAGAAATGACAAAGAAAACAACAAAAACAAATCCTACTTTAATAACATTAATACATGAACTTAAAAAACATGCAAATGAAAGTAAAGCACCAATATGGAAAGATATAGCATTAAGACTTGAGAAATCATCGAGTAACTGGCCTGTAGTAAATCTAGATAAAATCAACAGGTTTATTGATGAAAAAGAAACAGCTCTAATACCAGGTAAAGTACTATCAAATGGAGAATTAACAAAAAAAATTACAATTTCTGCATGGTCATTTTCTGAAAAAGCCCAGGAAAAAATAAAAAAATCAGGCAGTAAACATATATCAATTGAAGAATTAATGAAACATAATCCAAAAGGTAAAGATATTCGAATATTGGGATGAATATGACAACAATTATTGATGCAAACGGTCTTACATTAGGTAGGCTTAGTACAAATGCTGCAAAACGTTTAATCAAAGGTGAAGAAATAACCATTATAAATTCTGAAAAAGCAATAATTTCTGGTAAAAAAACCTCTTTAAAAAATATTTACACGCATAAAAGGGAGCAAGGTACATATCGTAAAGGGCCCTTTTTCCCAAGAACTCCTGATCAGATTGTAAAAAGAACAATTAGAGGTATGATCCCTTATCAGAAATCTCATGGTAGAGCAGCTTTTAAAAAATTAAAATGCTATATAGGTATACCAAAAGAGTTTGAAGGAAAAAAATTTGAGACAATAAAAGAAGCAAAAAAACAACCTGTTGATTATATTACAATTGAAGAACTATCCAGATCTTTAGGAGCGAATATTTAATGGTAAAAAAGGTTGTGAATACCTCTGGTAAAAGAAAAACGGCTGTTGCAAGAGCAACTGTCCAAAAAGGAACAGGTATTGTTAGAATCAACAAAGTACCAGTTGAACTGTATGAACCAAGTATTGCTAAATGGAAGATAATGGAACCATTAATGATTGCAGATGAACATGTAAGTAAATTAAATGTGGATGTAAAAGTTTCTGGAGGAGGGGTTATGAGTCAGGCCAGTGCAGTTAGAACAGCTATTGCAACAGGAATATTGGAATTTACTGGAGACCCAAATTTAAAAATTGCTTTTCTTGATCATGATAGAAGCCTTCTTGTTAGTGATTCAAGACGAAAAGAGCCTAAAAAACCTCTTGGAAGAGGAGCAAGAAAGAAAAGGCAGAAATCATATAGATGATTTTAGAGGGTACTACGATAAAATATTTTTATATGTTAATTCTTTTTTAACATGCTGACATATTTCTAAAACCTATTTGTAAAAAAATTCAATGTAATATTATGATGTTAATATTTTTAATATTAATTTATTTCATTAATCATTATATTATTTTAATAAAAAGAAAAAAAGAAGGTGTTAATCCTTCTTCTTGAGGGTAATTAATACTACAGAGAGGCTTGCAAATCCTAATATTCCTGTTGCGATGATAAGACCTGTAGTAAAGGCATTATCTTGAGATGATGAGTCTTCATTTCCAATTACGTCCCCAGGAGAAATGATTAATGGTTCTCCATCTGTATCAGAACTTGGAGATATTAAATTTGGCGTCTCACCTGCTGAAGTAGTATCTATTATCTCATTTTCATCAAATTCATTGATTTCTTTGTCCATTCTATCTAATATTGAAGGTTCGTCATCTTCATTTGCGCTGACGGAAGCTGCCATCATCATCAAAACTAAAAGGCCTACTAAAGCTAATATATATTTTTGTTTGTTTTTTATCATATTTTTACACCTTGATACCCATTATATTTCTCAAAGTTTATATATCACCCGAAAATGTTTGTTAAAAACCTAACAAAAACAGATATCTTTTATATTCTCAATAGATAAAATATAATCTAGGGACAACTATGACAAAAGTAAGTTTAGATATTCAATCATTTAAGGCGCTTGCCTCAGAAACACGATTGGATATTTTACGGGCGCTTGATGGAAAAAAAATGAATTTAACGGATATATGCTCTATCACTAATCTTAATAAAGTGACCTTACATGAACATCTAAATAAACTTGTTGAAGCTGGGTTTATCAAACGTATTGAACGCGAGGGACACAAATGGGTTTACTATAAATTATCTTGGAAAGGTGAAAGTTTATTTCATCCTGAAAATACTCATATTGTTTTATTGTTTAGTTCTACAATTTTTATTTTCTTTTTTGGAATTGTAGCTTTTTTGAATTTTATTCAAGAACAAACACCTGATTCCGAATCAGGAATGTTAATGTCACCCCAAACGTCTGCCCCGTCACCTTTTCTGTATCTAACTGTAAGTTGTTTTGTAGTGTTTAGCATATTATGTTCAGCGTCTCTTTGGTGGTATTCAAAAAATCGAACATCCAGACTCTGAAAATTTTGGGTAAATCAGGTAATAACAATTTTCATTCTTAAAGTTATACTTATAGTGGCCCTATAACAGTTGGTAGGAAAAAGTTGACAACAGCTGCGATTATCCATACAATAATAGCTATACCTAGTGCTTTCCACCAACCTATATTATATAAAGCTCTAAGGGCAATAAGCCAGGCTATTCCCCCTACTAAAGATGCTAACCATCCTAACTCAGGACGTAGGAAATAGTAGGTAGCTGCATAAATTATTGCACCGATAAAAGCAGCTGATAAAGCAGTACCTAATCCTTCTTCTTCTCTAAATATTTTTGTTACAATATAAATAATTATTGCTGAGATAATAAGGCTTATAAAAAATAAAATTAATGTTGCTATAGTTAAATCTGTCATTTTTTCTCCTCAAATTAATTTCACAAACAAATAAATGTTTATAAACTTCTGCTTATAAATTGTATAAATTAATTATCAGTCTTTTTTAGAAAAAATAACATTTGTTTAAACAATCAATTTATATAGAGATCAACTTAGTTATAAAATGAAAATTAAAAATGAAAAAAAGAAAAAGAGATAATTGTGGTTGTTTTTTATTTATTTTAATTTACCAGATTAATGTGTTAATTATCTAATTCATAGTTCTTAATAACAGAATGTCAGAAGATACATTGTGATTCCAATGTAAATTGCCATAATTCTTGCACTAATTTTTGTTATAAGATGTAACTGTGGTCCATATAGTTTATTTACCCAGAAATTTATTGTGTCATTTAAAGCTGTTAAATTTATTTTTATTTTAAAACCTGAGTCTTGAAATCCCAATTTAAGTCCTTCAATGATTTCACAAGTAAAATCTATAGTCCAGAGTAGATATACACCAGTACTTTTAAGATATTCTATATAACTTTTAACATGACCCTTCATATAGCCCACAGCATGAAATACTGCTTCAACACATGTTTTGCAACCAGCATCTTTTGTATGTTGTTTTTCACAATCACAAGGTACATGTTCTTCTTCAACAACTATTTGCCCAACATTTGAACTAACTGCAGAAACAGATATTGCTGGTTGTATAGCAACTCCAACAAATAAGGTTACAACCGCTAAACCTACAATCATAATTAAGTTAGAATTCAATGTGATGCCTCCTGCCTCTTTTTTCCCAAATTTTCCTTTCATTTTTTTATCACCAATATACTGAATATTTAGTGAAAAACATTAAATGGCTCATTAAAAAAGTCGACAAAATAGTAATATAGTTTGAATAAAATATCGTTTTGTCGAGGTTGTATGGAAAAGATAGATTTGAAAGATAGGAAAATATTATATGAGCTTGACTTAAATAGCAGACAATCTTTTAGAAATATTGGTAGAAAAGTTGGTCTTTCAAAAGATGTAGTAGCAGATAGAGTAAAAAAATTAAAAGAAAATGGAATTATTATACGTTTTTTCACTTATTATGATATACTTCAATTGGGATTTAATTTTTTAAGATTTTATTTTAAGTTTCAATATGTTACACCTGATATCAAAAAAGAAATCATTAATCAATTTATGAATGATAAAAATGTAAATAATCTTTTTTCAACTGAAGGAAGCTATGATTTAGGTGTTTTAATGATGGTTAAAAATATTTCTGATATTTATCCACTTTGGAAAAAAACTCTTGAAAAATATGGTGATTATTTTGCACAGCAAATTTTTTCAGCGTATATGGGTGAATTAATTTATGGGCAAGGGTTTTTACTTGATGGAATTGAAAAACCTAATAGAACCCCTTTACGCAAGAATTGGGGGAAAGTAAAGATAGATGATCTTGATTTAGAAATATTAAAATTATTGGTAGTTGATTCAAGAATACCTACTGTTGAGATTGCAAAAAAACTCAATTCAAATGTAACAACTATTAATTCAAGAATTAAGAATTTGATAAAGTTAAGAGTCATACTTGGTTTTACTGTTGAACTTAATCTTGATAAACTCGGTTATCAACATTGGAAAGTAGATTTTTATTTAAGTGAATATACTAAAACAAATCAAATTATTAGATATATAGAAAAAAATCCTCTTTTATACTGTGTAGATTATACAATTGGATATGCTGATTTGGAATTAGAAATTAATGTTAGAGATATTAATCAATTACATGATTTTATTGAAGATCTGCATTCAAAATTCCCGAAAATAATTAGGAATTATTCATATTTTCATGTTGTAAAATTTTATAAATGGTATAGTTTATAATAGTATAAATTTAAGATATGTTTATTTTTAATAAATGAAATATAAGTATATGATATTTATCCTTAAAATTGATATGTTATTTTTTTAATAATTAAAATATTGAAAAAAATAAAAAAAATGTTATGAAAGGTTTACTACCCTCCATCTACAAGCTCTACTTCCCAATGTGCATACCCACCTATTACTAAATCTTCTGTAATTCCACATTCTTCAAGGATACCTGTACCATTAGTAAACTTACAAGCTCCTAGGTATTTTACCTCTTGCGAAAATGAATCTAGTCCTTGAACAACTCTAACATTATGGCAATTACCTATATTTTCATATTGTAACTCAACACCAGAAGATTCAGTTTTATCAAAATAGGTGTAATTCTCAATTGCAGCCCATTCCTTTGTAGGTTGTATTTTGTCAGGAAATGAATGAAAAATTAAAATTGCTTGATCACGCCATTCTTGTTTTACTTCTATATTACAAGATAAATTTACAATATTGTATATACAATTTAAAGTAATAGTTGCTTTACCTAGTCCAATCATTGGAAACATTTTTATTGTTTCATACTGACCAGGACCTAATATACCAAGATCTCCATTTCTATATTTTGGGAAAAAGAAAAATCCATCTGATACATTCATTTCCCATTGGATATTATCTGCTGTTCCATTTCCAAAATTTTTTAATAGTACTGAAATGCTGAACAGACCACCTTTAATATCTGTTAAATCAAGTATTGGAATCACCAAATCGGTTTCTACTACAAATGTGCGAAAGCAATAATCCCAATCAGGATATGGTGGATCTCTACTAGATTTCCCTGGTTCATAATTATTACCATATGCACCTCCCCAGCTATATTCACCACCGGGGTTATAATCTAAGACTATGTAATATAAATCACCCGGTATAAGTGCGACATCAGGAATATCATATGTAACCCAATCACATACTTCCTCGGGTATTTGTGAAGCAGGTAGACTCTTTATTGTCAATACATTTCCCAAAGGACGCTGAATACTCAGAGTTAAATCAGGTGATCCACTGAAATGTTGGCAAACCATCACATCAATCTTTGTTTGGAGTGATTTTGTTGGAATGAATTGTTGCCAAGCATAATTTTCAACAAAGAAACATTCATCAAAAACCTCCATAGATTGATCAATCATGTCTCTATTTAATTTGACAGTTTTGGTAGTTGTCGTTGCAGTTAATTGAACAACTGGGGCTATTATCAGCATACAAATAATAATTCCTACAATTTTCTTTTTCATATTTTTTTACCTCCCCCGATTGAAATATCTTATAGACTATCATGATTTAAATTTTTTGAAAAAAATTATATGCAACAAAAAGATGTAAAAACGATATAAAAAATACAATTTGTCTTGTTTAAATTTTAATAAATTTTTAAACGGAAAGATCATATTTGTCTTTATCTTAGATTAAAAAAATTGTATCATTACAAAATTTTAAATATAAGATATAAATTCAAGTTTTAATCCGTAGTCTAAAAATAATTGAAAAAAAAGATCAAATTTCGATAAAAAAATAAATTTATCGTAGTTTGTTATATCATAGTATAGGTGATGTTGTGATAATACCTGTAAGATGTTTTACATGTGGAAAAATTATAAGCGATGTTTATCAGGATTATAAAAAAAGATACGAAGAATATAAAAGATCTTTAAATAAAGGTGAAAAACCAAAAGAAACTCCTCAGCAAATTCTTGATTCCCTAGGAGTGAATAGATACTGTTGCAGACGCATGATTTTAACACATGTTGATTTAATCGGAGAAGCAGCACCTTACGAATAAAAAAGCTTCATCTTTTATACACTTTTTTATTAATTTTTATCTACTAAGAAGACTATACGCTGTAGTTTTAAAAAAATGGGCGTGTGGCCTAGACCGGATATGGCACCGGCCTTCTAAGTCGGTGGTCGCGGGTTCGAATCCCGCCACGTCCGTTAACAGTTTTCTTTAAC
>Ga0209636_10003739_pt1 | contig 15521 bp, 17 predicted proteins | sample DeeMarSWOR152_54_FD_187464 | JGI IMG/M metagenome (GOLD analysis project Ga0209636, IMG submission 187464) | Marine sediment microbial communities from White Oak River estuary, North Carolina - WOR-1-52-54 (SPAdes) (version 2) | ecosystem: Environmental > Aquatic > Marine > Intertidal zone >...
TCTCTTCCTTCAGCGGTATTGGTACCTGTTTCGCTCCAACGAAATTTATTACAGATTCATAGATGGGAAAGCCTGGGTTTGGATTCAGAACTCCTTCTCCAGGATTGACCAGTGCTAATATGCTGAAGAACATTATCGGTTTGGCGCCGGGTGTTACCACAACTTCTTCCGGATTAACATCAATGTTTCTAGTCTTTGAGATATGTTGTGAAATTGCTTCCCTTAGTTCTGGAATGCCAGCAGCTGGGACATAATGGGTATAACCAGCATGGAGAGCTTGTACCGCAGCTTCCTTGATATTTGTGGGTGTGTCGAAATCGGGTTCACCTATTTCCAGATGCACTATGTCTTTCCCTTGCTTTTCAAGGGCCTTTGCCTTTGCAAGCACTTCAAAAGCTGTTTCTGTTCCTAAAGCTTCCATTCTTTTTGCATATAGAGAGTCCATTAAACCACCAATTAGGGATAGAATATTACAAAGGATAGGATATTTAACGGTTATAATTGATTTGTCCAGAAATTATTCGTATCTATTGTTTGGAGAGTGGTCTCACTTTCATAACTTCGGGGTTAACTAGGTTAGGTGGTATTCTTCCTTCAAAGAATGCTATGAGGTTTTCTGAAACCATTTCGGCCATCTTTGAACGTGTTTCAAGGCTTGCGCTTGATATGTGTGGGGCAACAACTACATTGTCAAGTGTAAGTAATGGATTGCTCACCGGTGTCGGTTCTTGCTCGAAAACATCGAGCCCAACCCCTGCGATCTGACCGTTTTTCAGTGCCTCATAAAGGGCCTTTTCGTCTACTACTGGGCCTCGCGAGTTATTAATCAGGTATGCCGTTTTCTTCATTAGCTTGAGCCTCTTCTCATTTATCAAGCGGTAAGTTTCCTTTAGTAGTGGAACGTGGACGCTGACGAAGTCTGATTCCTTCAAGAGAGTTTCTAAATCTACGGGTTTTGCCTTCAGTTCTCTTTCCAGTTCAGGCCTTGGCATAACATCGTAGAATAGGATCCTCATGTTGAAACCGTTAGCTCTCTTCGCCACGGCTGCGCCTATTCTTCCAGCCCCAACGATGCCCATTGTTGCTCCATGTATATCCCTGCCTGAAAGCATGCTAGGATGCCAGCCCACCTTCCATTTTCCAGAGCGGATATAGCGGTCTGCTTCGGTGACCCTTCGCGCCACAGCCATCAGTAGTGCCCAAGCAAAGTCTGCAGTCGTTTCCGTCAATACTCCCGGCGTATTCGTCACGTAGATACCTCTTTTGGTAGCTTCTTTGACGTCTATGTTATCATATCCAACGGCAAGTTGAGAAACGATCTTCAAATTTGGTGCTGCATCGAAGACTTCGGCATCGATTTTGTCCGACAGAAGTGAGGCGAGGGCGTCAATGTTCGCTGCTTTTTGAATAATCAGCTGCTTAGGTGGAGGGGCATACTCGGTCCAGACTTCCGCGTCAAATCTTGCTTTAATTGGTCGGAGTCCTCTTTCCGGAATCTCGCGGGTGACAAACACTTTAGGTCTCTGCATGTCTCATCACTTCATTCATTTTGGGAATTCTATTTCTGCTCTTCTATTAGTTAAAGCCTTTATTCTTGTCTTTAAGCGGCTGGGTTCTTGCACTCGCTCAACCATACGCGTATAAATAAGTTCTTGGAGTTTGTTAATACGTTACGGCGTGATGAGTGTGAAATCATCGGCAGTTGCTCATTCTAATATCGCACTTGCCAAATATTGGGGGCGTTCTTTGGACCAGAATCCCGATCTGAATATCCCTTCAAATGATAGTGTGAGTATGACAAAGTATGGAATAAGACATGGTATACATTTACAGACCCGTACGGCTATCGCCTTTTCTGATGCCTACGAAGAAGATAGGGCCATTCTAGAAGGAGTGGTTCTGAGTCGGAGGGAAATGGAGAGAATCCTCAGGGTTGTTAATCCACTGAGAGAATATGCGAATATTGATTGCAGATTCAGGATGATGAGTAGAAATGATTTTCCTACCCAAGCAGGATTAGCTTCGTCAGCCTCGGGATTCGCGGCGTTGGCAATTGCCGCTGCAGATGCTTTGGGTGTTGAGCTTTCGAAGGAAGAGCTTTCAACATATGCAAGATTGGGTTCTGGTTCGGCAACGAGGTCTATTCATGGTGGGTTTGTCTATTGGTATACAGGAGATTCTCATGAGACTTGTTATGCTGAACAACTGTGCGGTCCAGACGATTTTGGAATGAGTGTTGTTATTGCGATTATTTATGGGGGAAAGAAGGATATGCCTTCAGATCTTGGTCATGAACTTGCATATACGAGTCCTTTCAATGAAGTTAGGATTAAAAGGTCTCAAGAGCAAGCGAGAGAGATTAGAAAAGCGATTTTGGACGACGACTTTAGAAAAGTTGGGGAAATAGCGGAAGAGAATTGCATCTATATGCATGCGGTTATGATGACGTCGAATCCACCTTTGTTCTATTGGCACGCCGATACATTAAGGCTAATTAAATCAATTCAGAAAATGAGAAAAGATGGCCTAGAATGCTACTTCACAATTGATGCAGGTCCAAATGTTCACTGCCTCTGCAGACCCGAGGATCTCTATGAAATCTGCAAAATGCTAGAAAAAGCGGAATGTGTTAGCAAGACTATTCCTGCCAGACCTGCAGGTGATTCTTATGTCACAAAAGAACATTTGTTCTGAGCGCGCACAGACTAGTACTCAGGTGATAGAAGACATCTTTGCTGTCTGTCAGCGTTCACTTGAACCCATGCATTCCAACATTTTAGAACAACTTAAACATTCATCTGGGATAGGAGTATTTTTGTCACGCCTTCCCAGATGTCCGAAACCATAGGGACATTTTTCAGAGTCTTTTTTAGGTTGCGTTGATGACTGCTTCCTTTTCCTCATTTTCGGTGTGTGGCTGCGACTGCTCGCTTTTTCTGGAGAACTCTTGTTTCTCGCGGATGTTCCACTTCCATCCGGGGGCTTCGCTGAAGGTCCTGATATAGTATAGAGTATTATGAGGATAATGGTTGCTATCACTAGGATGAACATCAGAAGCTCAAACACGTCATTGAACTCCCTGTTATTTCATTTCTGTGCTTGCATATAGGATTCGTGAAGTTGAAATACTGAGAGCAGGTATATGTTCTCTGCCGGTGCGTGTATCACTTTTCTCCTGTATTGCGCGCGCAAGAATCTAGTTATTTCCCAAGAAATCCTCAAGAATGGAAACAATGGGACAACATCGCTCCAGTAAAACGTTAAATTTTTCATGTTCATCAATAGTTTGTTAGAAACACGTTATACCTGTCTCCTCATAGGAGATGTTGAAATGGTTGAGATCATAAACAGAGAAGAGTTACTGTCTAACGCGAGATCGCCGCTGGATCGCAAAGCAAGAAAGTTTGTGCTTATGGGTCTTGAAGCAGCTCTACAGGCAGCCGATCCGAAGGACGTTGTCAAGTCTAATATTAAGTTAACTGGGAACCTGCTTCGAATTGATGATAGCTCTTTTGATTTGGACAAGTTCAGAAGAATATTCGTGGTCGGTGGTGGCAAGGCAAGTGGTTCCATGGCTGAAGCCTTAGAAGAGATTTTGAGTGATTATATTACGGGTGGGGCCATCAACGTTCCTCGTTACAGTGGCAAATATAGAGTCAAGCGGATTCTTCTCCAAGAGGCGAGTCATCCAGTTCCTGATGAAGCTGGAGTGAAGGGCACAAGGTACATACTGAATCTGGTCAGCGAAGCGGATGAGAAGGATCTAGTCATTTGTCTCATTTCAGGTGGAGGTTCGAGTCTGATGCCTCTTCCTAGAGGTGATGTCTCCCTTCACGACAAGCAAGTGATTACGGAGGCTCTGTTAAACTCGGGGGCTACTATAAATGAGGTTAACACTGTGCGGAAGCATATTTCAGATTTCAAGGGAGGCTGGTTAGCGAAGAGGGCGTGTCCAGCCACGGTTATAAACCTGATTCTTTCGGATGTGCTTGGTGACCCTTTAGGCTTTATAGCGTCGGGGCCTTCAGTTCCGGATTCCACTACATTTCAGGACGCAATTGAGGTTCTACAAAGATATCGACTATGGAGTGGCGTTCCAGAGTCCGTTAAGAAGGTTTTGCTTGATGGCAAGAGAGGGCTGATTACGGAGACTCCAAAAAAAGACGACGAAGCATTCAAAAAGGTTCACAACTTTGTTGTAGGAAATAATCGGTTGGCAAGCCTAGCCGCTTACAGCAAGCTTCAGAATGCTGGTCTAACTGTGCTTTTTCTCACCTCGTGCCTAGAGGGAGAGGCAAGACACGTAGGGACAGTGTTTGCCTCAGTTGCTCGAGAGATCGAGGCAACGGGGAAGCCATTTCCGAGACCCGTTGGCATAGTGGTTGGGGGAGAAACAACAGTTACAGTTGTCGGTAAGGGAGTTGGGGGGCGAAATCAAGAGATCGCCATGGGTGCTGCGTTGAAGATACAGGGCCTGAACGGTGTAGCAATAGGGTCCATAAGCACGGATGGAATAGACGGTCCAACCGACGCTGCTGGAGCCCTAGCAGACGGAAAGACCATAGCTCGCGCCCAAGAGCTGGGTCTAAATGCCGCTGAGCTTCTAATGAACAACGATTCTTACAGCTTTTTCTCAGAGTTGGAAGACTTAGTTTTGACAGGGCCAACAGGCACAAATGTCAACGATGTTTCAATAATTATAGCAGTCTAGCAGTTAACACACGTGATGACTAATCCTTTTCGCCGGTGAAAAGCTCCACTATATCCGACGCGGTTTGAATAAGCTCGTTCACTTGTTGGAAAATAAGTTCACGATCAGAACCTGGCTCCTTTGCGACTTGTTGTACCGTCAGTTCGATCTCGACGAGGCATCTCAAGATCGGGTCGTCGATGGGCTTTTTATCGTTCATGGTTTGATGAACGATTGCCTCCAAGAAGACGGGATCACCCATACTATAGTAGATGGCGGCTTGAGCCTTTCTTACGGCTTCCAAGATCAGTCCGGACGCCATGTACGGCGTTTTTTGTGCTGCGGATAATTCCGCTTTCGCTTCTCTAAGGTAACGTAGAGCCCAACCCTTCTGGTAGTCGTCCATCATTATCATTGTGTCGTGTTCCTTTCTGCAAGTCTTGTTGTTTGGAATAGAGTATGAGGAGCTAATTATAAGGATACCGAAGGTGAAGCACCTTTCTTGGTGGTTGTTGACTCTTCGCTTAGGGCTGAAAGGAATTACTCCGTTTCTCCTTCTATCTCCTCTTCTGTTGATTCTGGTTCTTCAGCGGGGGAAGTCATGGTCAGTAACCTAGTTATGTAGCCTGCTATTCTGTTTCTCAGCTTTTTGGAAGAAACTTGGGTGAGGGCCTCCACGGACTCCTTGTTGTTTTCGAAATTGGCTGTAAATCTGTTGGGGAATCTTTTCACTAGCTCGTGGGCGGTACTCTTTATTTTCTCTGTCCGAACTTTCCCCAAATCCTTGTCTGCCCTCCACCTCAGAGAGTTTTCATATCGCCTCAATCATTTGTGGTAACACTTCCATTTTCCTCGTTGCTTTTATTACTTACGCCGTTTAGGATGGACTAATCTAAACCAGTGATATTTCGAAGAGGTTGGTGAAGTTCTGGAGGATTTGATCAGCCACTTCATTTTCGTCTCTTCCCTTTAATTCGGCTATAGTTGTTACGATTTGAGGAATGAAAGAGGGTGTGGTCATCTTGCCCTTGAACGGAAGACCCCAGTAGTGAACTGGACCATCCGTCTCGGTAAGCAGATTTGTCAGAGGAACGCGCCTGACGACTTCTCTAATTCTGCTCGAGAACACGGTGGGTGGGCCTTCGCTGATATAGTAGCCACGATCAGCAATTTGAGGCAGCAGCGTCAAGGGTTGGGCGAACCAGTGTAGTAGAACCTTCTTTAGCTGATAGGAATCGAGGAGTTTTATTATCTCAGGAGTAGTCCCCCGCGAATGAATTACCACAGGAAAGGACGACTTCTCAGCGGCACGGAGCATTTCGTGGAAAACCTCGTGTTGCAGACCTTGGAGTTCCTTGGTCTTGGCGTATTGGTAATCCAGGCCGATTTCCCCCACCGCGACAACCTTACTGTCTTGTTTACGTTGACGCAAAACCAGTCTGGTAGTCTCTTGAACCTCATCAGGTTTCAGATATTTAACATTCCAAGGATGGATTCCAACAGCGGGGTAAACGATGTGGGGATAATCTTTGGAGAGTTGGAGGCTTAGAAGGCTCGTTTTGAGGTCTACGGAATTTGAAACTAGTGCAACGACATTTGACTTTTTAGCATCGTCCATGATGTCATTGTGCTTTTGGGTGTATTCTGGGTCTGAGAGGTGAATATGTGCATCAACGAATTTCATTCTACGCCCACGTTTGTTTCGTAGTAGTCACCGACTTGTTTAATATGCTTTCATCAGGAAATCGCGGCTTTTCATTACAATCTACTGAACTAAGATCTCCTCGATAAGCAAAAGTAAGCAGCAAAAGAGAGGCGCGAAAATAGCGATAGCGTTAAATATTCGCTAAAAGGAAAAAAGAGGCTGTGGAGGAGGTTTAATGGCAAATCTCGAATTATCTATAGCGCCTATGCATAGAATATGCAAGAAAGCGGGAGCGGCTAGAGTAAGCGAGTCGGCTGCTAAGGTTTTGGCGAAGGAGCTGGAAGGAATCGGCATAAAGATCGCGAAAGAAGCAATTGATTATGCCATGCACGCTGGAAGAAAAACCGTCCAAGGTCGAGACATTGAGATCGCCGTAAGGAAAGTCACGGGGAGATAGGACGGAACTTCCCAAATTTGTCGCACAACCTTTCCTACGGTTAAAGCTCCTGAGAAGAACGCCAGTACTAAGAAGGCTAACGTCACCATTTGCATATCTATCAAACCAAGCCCTTGCTTTCCAGCTTTAAGCTCATTTTGATCAGTCAATCAATAATTGTACGTTAGTTTCGTGTCTCGTGCACGGTTGCGCCAAGATTCACATCCCTATGAATTCCCTATCCACAGAGAACCATGGGTTTCAAAGCCTCAGTCATGTACGGCAACGGAGATTATGCCGCCTGAAACAAAGACTGCACCCAGAATGAAAAGAGCATTGGGAATCTCGGCAAAAATAAGGACTCCGATTAGCGTTGCGGCAATAGGCTCTAACAGAGCTAAAGTTGCAGTCTCAAAGGACTTAAGACTGGAAAGAGAAGAAAAATACGAAGTATGTGCAAGGGCTGTTGGCAAAACTCCTAACCCCACGAGTATTAGAAAAGCTTCCAGACTGATATTGAAAACCATTGGCGGAGATTTTACTAGAACGCTTGCGGCTAATACTGCCAAGGTTGATAACATATAGATGAAGAGCATTAAAGACAAAATAGGCACCTTGCGCCTTGTGTCTCGGCCGTAGCTGAGGTAAAATGCCTCAGCAAGTGCAGCAAGCAGAGCTTCAAGGTCTCCCTTCAAGTTCAGACGGAATGCAGGTGAAGCTGCATAAGCATAGGCTATTATGCTTACGCCGAGAACCGAAACGATTAGACCTAAGACTGCCAAGCGGGTGGGCTTCACGCCGAGAATCAAAACGGAAATCATCAATGACCAAATGGGCGTCGTGTTTACCAAAACGGTAGCATTGAGTATAGTTGTATCCTTTACCGCTGAAGCAAAGAGCACAAAATGTAATCCGAGCAAAAGTCCGAGAAAGAGAACTTGAGAAAAATTCTTCTTGGACAAACTGACGCTGAAAGGTTTCTTTAAAAGGAAAATCGTGGCCGCCAGAATCAGGAATGCTATGGCTAGACGCCAAAAGGCTATGGAGAAGACATCCACGCCTTCAAGAAGCCTTATAAGCACAGCTGCAGTGCCGAAGAGGGCTCCAGCTAAAACGCCTTCAAAAAGTGCGATTTTTCTTCTATCCTTTAGCCGGTGTTCAACCAAGTTTCAACTTCCGGACAAGGCATTACATTCTGTTTAAGTTTATTAGTTTCAATAGGTTTTCGGAAAGGACGCCGTAACAGAGTTCTTCTGAAGAGTGTGTGAGCTGGAGAATCATGCAAGAGGCAGGTACGAGAATTTCATAGTGCTGCCTTCAATAGACTGCAGAAAAAACTTATATCTAGGATGAAAACTGCAGTAGGTAGACCAAGATTTTATCATGAAAGGAGGAGATCAAAAATGGCTTATTTGACTACCCAAGCAGGGCAACCGGTACTAATCCTAAAAGAAGGAACCGCCCGTCGACGTGGCAGAGACGCCCAAAGGAACAACATCATGGCAGCCCGAATTATCGCTGAAGTGTTAAGAACAACTCTAGGTCCCCGCGGAATGGACAAAATGCTGATTGACAGTCTTGGGGACATAACAATAACAAATGATGGCGCTGCTATACTGGACGAAGTAGAAGTTGAGCATCCAGCCGCAAAGATGATGGTTGAGGTCGCCAAGACGCAGGACGATGAAGTGGGCGACGGAACCACAACTGCTGTAGTTCTAGCTGGAGAACTGCTCCGAAAGGCTGAGGAGTTGCTAGAACAGAATATCCATCCCACAGTCATTGTGAGCGGATACAGAAAAGCTACCCAAAAGGCAATGGAGACCCTTGAAAAAGTAGGAATCACTGTTGACCTTGAAGACCGCGAAACCCTGAAAAAAGTTGCCATGACGTCTATGGCAAGTAAAGCGGTTGGTGGAGCACGGGATCACTTAGCAGAGATTGCCATCGACGCTGTAAAACAGATCACCGAGAAGAGGGGTGACAGGAAAGTCGCAGACATTGATCACATTCAGATCACCAAAAAAGAGGGCAAGAGTCTTTTCGATACTGAGCTGGTCAGAGGTCTAATAATTGATAAGGAAGTTGTACACGCAGGAATGCCGAAACAAATCCAAAACGCAAAAATCGCGTTGCTCGATTGTCCCCTGGAAGTTGAAAAGACAGAGTTCAACGCTGAAATTAGGATAAAAGATCCTACACAGATAAAGGCTTTCTTGGATAAAGAGACTCATATGTTGAAGGATATGGTCAAGAAGATTAAGGCTTCTGGGGCCAATGTTGTGTTCTGTCAGAAAGGTATTGATGACATGGCTCAACACTTCTTAGCGAAAGAGGGAATCCTCGCTGGTCGTAGAGTTAAACAGTCTGACATGGAGAAACTAGGTAGGGCCACTGGGGGAAAGGTTGTCACAAACCTTGACGACCTAAAGGCCAAGGACTTGGGGAAAGCAGGGCAAGTTGAAGAACGCAAAGTCGGTGAGGATAAGATGATCTTCGTTGAGAAATGCAAGAATCCGCGCTCAGTCGGCATCCTGATTCGTGCTGGCCTCGAAAGAATGGTCGATGAGGCGGAGCGCGCGATGAACGACGCTCTGTCAGTCGTCAGCGATGTCGTTGAGTACAATAAGGTTGTTGCAGGTGGGGGCGCCATAGAATCTGAGATAGCCAAGTCTCTTCGTCCCTATGCAAGGAAGGTTGGAGGAAGGGAGCAACTAGCCATAGAGGCCTTTGCTGACTCCGTAGAAATCGTGCCAAAAACACTAGCGGAAAACGCTGGACTCGAACCCATCGATATACTCGTCGGACTAAAGTCAGCCCACGAAAAACCGAAAGGCCACCTGATGGGAGTCGACGTCTTCACTGGAAAAGTCGTGGACACCTACGGGAACGGTGTGATAGAACCATTACGCGTGAAAGAGCAGGCATTGAAGTCCGCAGCTGAAGCAGCTTCCATGATCTTGAGGATTGATGACGTCATAGCGGCAACCAAGCCCAAAGAGGAAGGGAAACCACCAGGCATGCCCGAAGACGAAGAATACGGAGAATACTAAGCCGGCAAGGCCCATTTTCTTTTTTTTCAACTGATCTTCTAGTTTTACGTCAAAGATTTTAAAGGACTGAGAGTTTTTCTACTAATGGCGCTCCGGTAGTATAGTCCGGTTAAACATTGAATGGACCATGTATGACGGCCTCTCGTCGTTGAAATCGGAAGAAAGCCGCCGACCCGGGTTCAAATCCCGGCCGGAGCACCAATTTTTAGTGGAGGACCTTGAATCATCAGGTGGAGATGGTTAGGACCTGATTGCTCCTTGTCCTCTCGGCGAGAAATCCTAAATGCTCAGGAGTCTCTCCATCAGCACTCACATAATTGAAGCCAGGCCGATCTAAAGCTTCTGTCACTAAGAGGTCGCTCGTCTCATAGAAAAAGGGAGGAAAGGTCGGCAGATTTCCTCATACTTCACGCTGCTGAAGGGGCGGCTAGATGAGAAGGGTGATGTCTGCATCGGAGGCTAGGTCGAGGAAGGCTGCTGCACCAGCGATCTTGTCTACCTCAGGGATGAGGTCTTCTCTCTTTACACCGAACATCTCCATGGTTGGACTGCAAGCGTAGATTTTCAGCAATCCTGATGCCTTCATTCTTTTGAGCATATCGTAGGGTGTGGGGTACTTCATCTCTTTCAGCTTCCTTTTCAACTGCTCTTCCATGTGTTTGTAGGTTGCCGGTAACCCGGCCTTTTCCATGGCTCCTTTGACAAGCATGTTCAGGCCCCAGAAAGTGAAGTAGAGATGAGTCTCCATATCCATGGCTGTTGCGGTGGAACCAAGCGTGAAAGCACAGAATAGCCGGTCCAAAGTGCCGCTGTGGACTATCATCGCCAGTTTTTTCCTCTTTTCGGGCATAGATTCTTCACTCCTTTGTGGGTTTCTCAAAACTCGGAGTGTAGGTTGTCTGTCGCGCTTGTTATAAACCTTTTGAGGTAGCTAACGACGCCGAAATCGAGCCACATAAAGGGTAAAGTATTAAAACACCTTATGTGCTGAAATAACTCTCCAAATTGAGGTTAGACAGAAATGCCAGAAGTTAAGGTTGACTGGACCAAGTGCAATGGCGATAGTGTCTGCGTGGATGTTTGTCCTGTTGACGTCTTTGAACTCCAAGATCTTGCAGAACATCCAGACTCTCAGAAGTCTGTCCCTGTCAGGGCGGACGATTGCATCCTCTGCATGGCTTGCGTCACTTCATGCCCCACTGGCGCCATAACCGTGGAAGAATAGGGCTATGCAAGAAGCTTGAGTGCTTCACGGCAAAGATCTGGTAGATTTGCTGGGAAACCGGAAGTTACTAGAGTTCCGTCCACGACAACCAACTTGTCCAGGTAAATTCCTGTGAAGTGCAGCCCATATGACACTGGATTGCATTTGAGGAAAGCCCCAGCCATTCTAATGGTGCCCTAACAGGAAAAGCCATAAGTTGAGATATAACGCCGCTCCAAGCGATGAAATCAGAATCAGGGAGGCAATTGTCTCTTTATAGAAATCATAACGTTCGCTGAGAACGATCATTGAGATGGCTACAGGCATGCCATGCATAAGTATTAAGGTCGACCTCTCTAGATCAGGCAAACTAAATAGCATCGCAGCTAGAAACGCTACTACAGGTAAGAATATTACCCTCATTAGACTCAATCCAAAGGCTTGCATTAGGTTTGTATATCTTCTCCCGTAGAGAAAGACTCCCAGCATGAAGATAGCTACAGTGGACGTTGTGCCTCCCAGCATGTGCAAAGAGGCTGAAATCGGAGAGGGAACTTCCACGCCAACAAGAGATAGGAGAATACCGGAGAAGATTGATAAAATCAGCGGGTTTTTCGAAAGTCTCTTCAAGACACGTTTTAATCCATCGACCATCGTAGACTTTTCAAGCTTGTAGAGTTCAAGGACCGTGATGGATGTTGTAACGCTTACAATGGAAATTGAGGCTGCTGCCAGTGTTGCTAGACGCTCTCCTTCCAAGGGAGATGGAAAGGCGAACGTTATGAAGGGTATGCCAAAGAAAGCGAGGCTGCCAAAAATGGTGCTCAGCGTGAGCAGATAGAGGGTATTCTTTGGAAATCTCACTATTGAGTACAGAAGGAGGTAAGTCGCAACCACGACAAAGACGGGGAGGACCCCCGCAAGTGCAAACTTCAAGGTTTCTTCTTCAAAAAAATTCGTTTCAATCATGTTTACAAAAAATAGTGCTGGTAATGCGAAATAGTACACATAAGCACTGAGTACTCGTTCGTCGCCAGATTTCAGAAACCGCATTTTTCTCGAAAAGAGACCGGCTCCCATGAGGAGGAGAATGGGGATTATCGTTCTTAGGAAAATGGTGTTCATTGCCTTCGCCTGATGGCGTTGTTGAGTTTTGTACCGCAAGACTTATAAGAGTAATATGAAGATATCTTCATATGAATACTGTTTCATGCTTTGGGTGGTCGTATGAAAAGAAATCTGAGCAAAACATGTTATAAATTCTTCTCAACATTAGCAAATCCGACACGACTAGCGATTCTCGAGTTCCTTCGCGATGGATCAAGAAGTGTGACTGAGATTTCAGAGGCTCTAAACCAAGAACAGAGTATGATTTCCCATAACCTTAAACCTCTCGAAAGATGTATGTTTGTCTTTTCAGAAAGAAGAAAAAAGAAACGCTTCTACTCCTTGAACAAAGAAACGATGGAACAATTATTCAAGATATTCTCCTACCATTCCGAAAAATATTGCCCAACAGAAGGAAAATGTCTACCCAGTGGTGGTCTCCAAGAACAGAAGAAACAGAAGGCTTCACGCCCGTTATATGTGACCCGTTATTGAAGATGGTCATGAATGATTATCCAAGAAACTTTGAAAGAGAGAGTCGGACGTTTTCAGTGGTTAATGAAAGGCAAGGCAGACGCTTCAACGGTTACGGGGTTCGAGTATGAGATGGTTCAGGAGGTGCTGAAGAAATGGTCTTGAGAAGCATCATTAGAATTGACGAAGAAAAGTGCAATGGCTGTGGACTATGTATACTTGCGTGTGCAGAAGGGGCCCTCCAAATTGTCAATGGAAAAGCTAAGCTAATCAGCGATAAATACTGCGACGGTTTAGGTGCTTGTATAGGAGAATGCCCACAAGGAGCCATAACCATCGATGAGAGAGAGGCCGAAGACTTCGATCAAGAAGCAGTGAAAGAACACTTACGAGAAAAGCACGTAGTCACCACGGTTCATCATCCCCATCCAATCCACCCAACTCATCAGCCCTGCCCCTCAGCACAAGTAACCCATTTTGGAAGGAATTCGACGGGAAAGGAAGCTCTGAACATTGCTGAGGATAAGGGGTCATTGCTCTCCCACTGGCCTGTGCAACTAAGACTGTTGCCGCCGAACGCGCCATTCTTTGAAAACGCGGATCTGCTAGTGGTTGCTGATTGTGTGCCTTTTGCCTACGCCGCCTTTCACAGCGACTTCCTAAGCGGTAGAACACTCATTGTTGGATGCCCTAAGCTCGATGATGCGGAATTCTACAAGAAGAAACTGACTGAGATATTCAGGCAGAATAACATTAGGAGCGTCACCGTTGTCAATATGGAAGTTCCGTGTTGCTTTGGGCTGCACAGCCTTGTTAAAGAAGCCTTAGCTTCTTCGGAGAAGAATATCCCTTTAGAACAAGAAACGATCAGTATAAAAGGGGACAAGATTCTCTCCCTTCACAAGCACCGTGAGTTATCAGCAGAAAGGTGAAAAATTGTTTAGACCAAGCTTTGAAACTTGTCCGGGCATAAGGAAGTTCGTTCGTCCAGTTCCCACATATTTTAGGTGCCCCAACTGCGGCGGCACGGTGGAAATTTGGAGCGATGAAGACGTTGGTTTATGTGACACATGTAATAAAGAAATCGGCAGACCCGAAAAGGAGCAGTCGTGTCTAGACTGGTGTGAATACGCAGATAAATGTAGAGAAATCATCGAGCGCAAGAAGCATGAAAAAACGACTTGAGGTGAGGGTGACTAAGATTCCAAAGAATGAACCGACGCATCAGCAAAGACCGAAGATGAGTTGCGCACGCGCAAAAAAGCTTAGCGAGCTGAAGTACTTTTGCTCGTCAGCCAGTCTGCCAATGTGATTTTGTTTGTATTGTAGTATTTCTTAGCTGACACAATTCCTCTCTTGCCTAACCTAAAAAGTATTCTGTGCGTCTTCACTCGTGAAAGCCCGGTCTTCCAGCGAATATCCTTTTGCAGCATCGTTCCACCTTCAGCGACCAGAGTCTCAATTACCTTTCTCTCGTCGTCGTTCAAAACTCGTAAAACTGCATCAAGGGCTGACTCTTCTTTCTCAATCGTTGGTATAGAAGAAGGCTCTTGCTTGGGCTTCTCCACGGTGAGCTCTGGAAAAACCAGAGCATACCCTACCACAGCTACCACAACAACAAGGGGCACAACAAACAAAGCAAGCCAGAAAGACCGTGGAACCTCTGCAAACATCCCGTGACCCCTCCCACCAAAATCACCTTCAAATCCAAAAAACAACAAGCCAAGGAGACTAACTGCAACAGCAACAATCAAAACGAGAAACAAAGTCTTGGAACGCATGTTTCACTCAAAAAAATTTAGAGACGAGACGCTCCTTATAAGCTGTTTCAAAATCTGAAACGTTTCGTTACACCAACCATCTAAACCACACGAAAACCAAGATTTCTTCTGAGCAAAAGAACGGAGGTGGGAAGTAATGAACGGAAAAATGAAAATGTTAGTGGGAATAGCACTAGTCCTAGGCGCATTATCTGTGGCTTTCTTTGCTACCCCCCTACAAGCCTACGTCATCGGAGATGTTAATGGCGATTTACTTCAAACACAGGACCGAGACAAACTGCGAACTCAGGACTGCAACGGCAATGGCAACATGCTTCAGACACAAGAACGAGAAAGCTTGAGAGCACAGACCCGTGAAAGCAACTGTGATTGCACACAAACACAATACCGTAGCAGGCAAAGAACCAATCAATGTGCAACAAACCGAATCTGCAACTGCACAATGAACTTAGAACGGTATAGATACCAATACCGCTAATGGACAAGAATTCTAGGACAATGACGTCTTTAAGCTAAAACAAGTTTCAACTCCCTTCTCTTTTTAAGCGCAAATGATTATAAATGTAGAACAAGTACCAAGTACCACTATGATAGACTTGGAAGGAAGCGGAAATTTATGATGCCGGAAACTGGATCAGAAAATGGTTCCGAGATCTGGAAAAATGCGCGCGCATGACAGGTCTGACTGGAGAAGAATATTTTGATTTAATTATCGAGGTTCTAGTCTCACCCAGCACTAAATACGAACTCTTAGCAGTTCCTCTTTTCTTCAAGAAAACTGCCAATTCCATGCGTACCAGAAGATTAGTGCAGTTACCACAATTGTGGAACCCACAATCAGCACTTGGTGAACTGCGGGTTTTTTGGATATGTGTACCATGGGGCAAACTGCTATGTGGATTATGCCCAGGACAGTAAACAATCCGCCTAAAACCATATTTAGATAACGATTTGCCAAATCCCCTAAGGTCACCGACAGAAAAGCCATAGTTAGAGGAATCAGCCAGCTGGTGAACGCTTCTCCAATCAATAAGCGCGCGAGGGCCCGCTTAGCTGCTAAGGTCATCTCCTCCGAGACTGCTTTCTGTAGAACACCAGGTTCAAAGACGTACAGAGCGTAATGAACTGCAT
>Ga0209636_10003741_pt1 | contig 15516 bp, 16 predicted proteins | sample DeeMarSWOR152_54_FD_187464 | JGI IMG/M metagenome (GOLD analysis project Ga0209636, IMG submission 187464) | Marine sediment microbial communities from White Oak River estuary, North Carolina - WOR-1-52-54 (SPAdes) (version 2) | ecosystem: Environmental > Aquatic > Marine > Intertidal zone >...
CTATTCCTATGGGCTGTAGTGTTTTTAGTATTTGAGCGGTCTTCTTGTCATATTTGTTTGTGGCGTTTGTGGATTCGATTAGGGCAACGTTCCACTTGATATCTTCTATGCCTGCTTTGAGCAAAGCCAATGCAGCGTTCATGGGGTACTCAAGCGGTATGTATTGGATGTGGAAGGCGTCAACGCTTATGTTCACTCTGTTAAGGCCTGCAGCTTTCAGTTTTCTTGCCAGTTCTTCTGCTGTTGCCTTATTCTTGCCCCAGACTCCGTTTGTTATCATGTCGATCTTTGGTATCTCAAATTGTCTGGCTTTGTTGAATATGGCTGTTGTGCGTTTTGGATAGAGCATTGGTTCTCCGCCGAATATCATGAAAGATTCTAAGTCCGAGACAGCAGTTGCCTCTTTCAAGTAGTTGTGTGCATCTTTGACCTGCATGACTCCTTTTCTTAATGGGGAAGCGTCGGCTTGACAGTGAATGCACTGGGAATTACATCTTCTGGTCAGTGTAAACTCTAGACGCTTGAGTTCCATTTCGATCTGTAATAGGAACAACACAATGTAATAAACTGTCATTAAGATTAGAGTGGGCTGGATTTATCTTGCTTCTATTGCTTAGCTTCTAGACCCCCCTAGGGTCTTCTGATCTGTTTGGTTCAAGTTGCTTTTGAAGAACAGAAGGTTAGGATGGCTTAGGCTGCGTTGGATTTAGGGCGGGAAAGGTTGTGAAAGGCTGGAAGAGGTGGGATAAGGGTTGCTTTTGGCGTGCACTCTTGGCGATCATTCGAGTCTGATCGTGTGTTAGGTAAATCTTTTACTCTTAGGGTGAGTAATTGAAGATAGAGGAATAATGCATTGGATTCTGTCGTCATAACCAAGTATGAGGACGATATTGGGAAAACTCTTAAAGAGGGTATTAGGCTATTAGGTGGTTTCAGAGTCTTAAAATCACCCTTCATAATAAAGCCCAACATCTGCGCACATGTGGTTAAGACTGGTTTTGCCGTTACCGACGTAAAGGTAGTTGAAGCCCTGATCAATCTGGTTCTGGAAGAGGACAAAGACCTGTCGATCAAGATTGTGGAGTCGGACAGTGAGTCCAAGTTCGCAGATGAAGCCTTCGGAAAATTCGGCTACAAAAATCTTGAAGAGAAAATGAGGAAATCAGGCTTCGACGTGTCTCTAGTCAACCTCAGTCATTCACCCACCATTCCAGTCAAACTGGATGGACTTTACTTTAAGGACCCTGAGCTTCCCAACTTGATCACTGGATCCAAATATTTTGTCTCCATCGCCGTGGCCAAAACCCACTATCTAACCTTCATAACTGGAACGCTCAAGAACCTCTTCGGCCTCCTTCCAAGAAAAGATCAATCATTTTATCATGCCAACATCAACGAGGTTATCATTGACTTAAATAGGCTTGTAGGACCGGATCTTTGCGTCGTCGACGCAAGAGTAGGTCTCGAAGGATGGGAGGGCCCGAAAATGAGAAGGCTTAACACGTTTATTTTGGGAAGGAAGCCCGTGTCTGTAGACGCCACCATGGCTAGGGTTATGGGGTTTAAGCCAGAGAGGATTCGTCACGTTGTGGAGGCAGAAAAACATGGTCTAGGCAGCCTGAACCCAAAGATTCTAGGAAAGAGCCTCGAATCTTCAATAGTAAAGTTCAATCCGTCATTTCACTTGTCCCCGACTGCCCTTGCCAACTGACTCACCGGCGGGCGCCAGAAATTCAAAGAAAAATTGGAGTTTGCAGGAGATATCCCCACATCTTATTAAAAAAATTGATTAGATTGCTTGATCCGGGGAACCGTTAAATTCGTAAGACTCCAAATTTTAATTGAGAAAAAATGCTCACAATAAAACCTTCTAAAGAACACTTGAAATGTAATAAAACATGGTCCAAACGTCCTACTTATATTTAAAACCACACATATATATTAACGTAGAAAACTTGGATCTGACAGAAATGCCGAAACGCACTGAATTGGAACAAAAAGCCTTGCAATTCATAGTAAACAACGCTTGTCAAGGTGTGCTCCAGACAGAGCTGTGGCGAGAATTGGGGGGGAGCAGTAGAGAAGGCTCCAGAATAGCTCTGAAGCTGGAGGGCAAGGGACTAATCCGCAGAGAAAAGGAGCTTTGCAACGGAAGATGGACCTATAGGCTTTATCCAAAAAGGCTGCCAGCATCAATAGATTCTATATCAGACTGTCCATGTTTAATGTGCCTAGAAAGCTCAAGATGCGGCTCAGCAAGCAATATTTCACCGCAAAACTGCGAAAAACTCACAGAATGGCTTCTATTTCTAGGCCAAAACGAATCCAGCCAATTAGGTGACAGCTAGTTTTGCCCAAAGCATGGGTACGAGAGCGCAAAAGAGATCATTACTACAAAAAGGCGAAAGAAGAGAAATATCGTTCTAGGGCAGCTTACAAACTGTTTCAAGCCGTGAAAAAGCATCATTTCATAGAAAATGGTAACGTCGTTGTTGATTTGGGTGCGGCACCAGGCGGTTGGGTTCAAGCAGCAAGAAAAATTGTGGGAACCAAAGGTTTTGTTTTAGGCGTTGACCTAAAACCTATTGAACCTTTCTCACAGCGAAATGTTCGAACGATAATAGGTGATATAACGGAAGAAGAGACGCTGCAGCAAATATTGGAGTTCCTTCCAAGAAAAGCTGACGCGTTAATTTCGGATGCCTCGCCAAACATATCTGGAATATGGGAGGTGGACCACGCTCGCCAGATAGACCTAGCCCAACAAGCACTAAAAATAGCATTAAAAACGCTGAAGCCTTCAGGAAACTTTTTTGCAAAAGTTTTCGAAGGAGACATGCTTAACGATTTCATTGGAGAATTGAAGCAACATTTTGAGATTGTGAAGATAATGAAACCGAAGGCAAGCCGAGCTAAAAGCTCAGAAATATTCATTTTGGGAATGTATCTAAAACGAACAGCATGCTGAAGCAGTAAAGATAAATTATGTCGTTCGCTAAATAGACAAGACAAGGTGAAATGTTTGAAAGTTATCGCAGCAGATTCATCCGCCGCCATATTAGACCAAAAGTTTGAGCCCCAGTCAATTGTTGCAGCTGCAGCTGTATTGGTCAACTCGCCTTACAGAGAGTTCAGTGCTTGTTTAGCTGAACCTATTTCTGCAGACGCAAAAAAGGGGCATGAAGTCATAGTGCATGAAGCAGAGCTTTGTAGAGAACTTCTTGGAAAAGTAAAGGCGGATGTTGTTCATCTTGACATGTCTTTGGGTGCTGTCCCGATTGAGCAGTTATCTCCAATTCAGTTCTCTAACATAAGAGTTTCAAGCAAAGCGAGACGTCACCTTCTGAAAATTTTGCCTAGGCTTAGGAAGATTGCTGGTGAAGTCAGACAAAGATATGGAGTCGAAGTTTTAGCCATAGGCAAAGAAAGCGTTCCAGTAAGGATCGCAGAATTAACAGCTGGAGCACACGCGATACTATATGTATGTGACAAAGCTCTGAAAGAGAACCAAACAGTTCTGCTTGGTTTGCCCTCCAAATGCCAACCCAGATCAGCTGAAAAAAGAATATATCTTTACTCGCTTATGGCGGCGGAACACGACATCAAGGGCTATGCAGAAGATAAAAAAGAAATCTTAAAAAAAGTTAATATCACGGAGATGCTAAATCCGGTTGCGAGAGGTTTTCGAGCCTTAAAAATAACTTCAAAAGAGTAAAACTGAAGAGGTTGTATGGTTGGCATTTGACTTTTGGATGAACGCTCCAACGAAAATCAAAAGAATCCTAACGATCGCAGCATTTTTCGTTCTATCTATAATCATAACAGTTGCAGGAATATTAACCCCTCTCAGCGACGAAGATGTAAATATCTTAGGCAGACAACTTGATGACACTCAGCAAACCATAGATAATCTGCCCGAGATGCAGCAGGTATCATTTATTTTTGGGAATAATTTTATGATATGTTTAGCGGGTTTTGTGCCAATAATTGGCTCCGCTTTCGAATGCTATGTGCTATATAGCACGGGTGTTGTGATATCAGCCTATAGCGTATACGAAAATATTCAAACGAGTCCTCTGCTGCTATTCTTCTTGTTATTTCTTTTCCCGTTCACGTGGCTGGAGTTCCTAGCCTATTCGACAGCCATGGCTGAAAGCTTTTGGTTGGCATGGCGAATAATACAACGCAAAGGCAAAAGAGAAATTAGAAATGCATGTATATTGATATCAATTTGCGGTGTGATGTTGCTTGTGGCCGCAATTATAGAAGCTGCCCTAATTTAGTGGTTTCACGGCATATCTTTTCGTCGCAGCGGTGTTGCTTTTTGTGATTTCTAGGCTTACGTCTAATGCTTTTGCGCCATGTGTTATTTCGCCTAGGCTTATTATGTCAATTTCTTTTGACGCGTATGCAAGAATGTTTTCTGCGGTGATTTCACCGCTTGCCTCAAGCAAAACCTTTCCAAAGAGGTGTTCTTTTTTCAGTAGTTTGGTAGCTTTTTCTATTTGTTCTGGAGAAAAATTATCGAGCATGATTATGTCTGCTCTGGCTCTTGCAGCAGCCGAAACGTCCTTGACCCTTGTTACTTCAATCTCGATTTTTTTGCTGAATGAGACACCTTTTCTAGCTTTTTCTATCGCTTTTTTGATGCTTCCAGCAACTGCGATGTGGTTATCCTTTATCAAAATCATGTCATCTAAATGAAGCCTATGCGTGTCGCCACCGCCTATTAGAACAGCCTTTTTATCAAAATAAAGGAGGCCCGGCGCTACTTTTCGTGTGCATGCAACTATGGTTTTGAGTCTGGCTTTGTGAATTTTCTGTATTAGCTCTCTTGTGGTTGTCGCTATGCCGCTCATACGTGAGACAATATTCAAAAGTGTGCGTTCAGCGGAGAGTATTGTTCGCGTGTTTCCAGAGATTTTGATCAAAATGTTTTTTGCCTTGACTTTTTCTCCGTCTGGAACCAAAATTTCGGCTTTGAGTCCTAAGCTTTCCAACAGTATTCCGGCTTCTTCCATTCCAGCTATAACTCCAGCATCTTTGGCTATTACTTCTGCTTTTGCAGCGCCGTCTGCGGGAACAATTAATGCTGTGGTTACGTCGCCTTGTCCAAGGTCTTCGGCTAACATGTTTCGAATCTTTTCTTCCAGAATTCTCCGCGGTAAGAACATGCCTTTACCTTACGGTTGCTTAACTTAAAAATACTTGTTTGTGTCTTAATCGTTGAAGATTTGTTAGCCAGTTTCTGCCGTTTCAATTATCGTTTTAACAGCGTTTTCTAGGCCGTTGTATTCGAAAACTTCTTTTTGGATTTGCCTGAGCTTTTCGGGGATTTCGCTTTCTAGGATGTGCTGAACATTTTCTAAGAGTTTTCCTTTTTTTAATTCTTCCTGTTCAATTATCTTTGCAGCACCTATTTTTTCGGCTTGTTTTGCGTTGTTGAGCTGTTCTGTATGACTAGGTGTCGGCACGAGAATCATGGGTTTTCCGTAGCACATGCACTGCATTAGGGTTCCATGTCCAGCACGGCTTATAACTAGATCACAGGCTTTTAAGTGTTCAAAACGGTTTGGAATCCATTTATATATTCTCAAATTACCGTGAAGTGTGGGATCAGCGTCAGCGTTTGGGTAGCCAAGCGACAGTACAACATCATATTTCTCTGGAAACTCCAGTAAGATTTTCCTTAGAATTCCTATTAGGAAAGCTCTCTCCCTAGTAGGACCGCTTATAGGCGCGAAGATAACGGGTTTGTCCAAAGGCAGTTTTAGTTTTTTGCGTAGTTCTTTTTTGGTTGGCAGTTCTTCTGGATGTTTTGACAAAATCGGGCCTATTAACCTTACTTTCTTTCTGTAGGATCTTGGAACGTTTAGGTTGCCGGTGCTTATCGTGTAAGGTTGAGGAAAATCCGGTATTAGAACCACATTTCCGCTTGTCCACATCTTGCCAATTATCGCAAGCGTTATGAAATCTGCGAATCTTGCTAAACGCAAAAAGCGTCTTTTCCGTGGAATTATCACCTGAAACTGATTTAAAATGCAGATTCTGGGTATTCCCAAGATTTTTGCCGCCAATAGAGGTGAGGCGCGGGAGTCTGAAACAACTACATCTGGCTTGAAGTTTTCGATGGCTTCTATTTCCGCATTGACTTGTTTCATAAAGGTGAAGGATGCGAAAAATGGACCTGGATTGGCTGCTGTTTGCCTAAAATCTATTGTTCCGTCTGGCTTGACTTGAAAACCAATTGGCGGAGCTCTGAACAGCTTAAGCTTCTCCCGTTCAACGTAGTGTATTCCTTCGTTATAGGTGGAGAACATCACTTCAACGTTTTTTTCTCCAAGTCTTCTAGCGATTGGAATGCATCTTCCAACATGTCCGAGGCCTATGCCGCATGGAGAAAAATAAACTCGCATGTAACTATTTCCCGCCGAGGGCTTTACGCTTCACTTCGCCTCTGGGTTTTTCCTCCTCAAAAATAATGGCTTGAAACTTGTAGATTCTGGTGCCCGAGAGCAGCCAGCAATCCGGCGGTAAACCAGCCTTGATGCAGCACTGACACAGGAATTGTTCCTTGTCCCATTTCCATTCAACCGGTACTTGGGGAAGAAGCAATCCTTTGTAAATGCCTTTTTCGATGATTAATCCGTCTTCTCCAACCTTGATCTTATAAGGGTACTGGGTTGGTTTTTCCGCTTTGATTATTTGAGGTGGGGTGAGTACGCTTACTTCAAAAACTACGCTTTCAAGTTCGTCTAATGAAATTGGATAGAAGCGGGGGTCTTGGGTTGCTGAGTTTATGGCGGATTCGATGACTGCTTGGGTCAGTGGGGTGGTGGGGTATGGGTAGCCGATGCATCCCCTTAATTTTTTTTCTCCGGATTTTATGCTGTTTATTGTGATGAATACTCCGCAAGGTTGTGAAAGTTTTTGAGAAGTGTCTTCTGGAACTTTGATTTGTGTTCTGGTTTCTAGATACTCTTTCACAGCCTTGCGTGCTAATCTGACGAGGAAATTTCCCTCTTCTAGGTTTAGTTGAAATGACAATTTGCTGTCTTCCCACTTTAACGGTTAGTGATGGGCATTTCAGAGGAGGGCTAAGCTTTGTAAAAAGTTTTGGGTTTAGAGTTTCATCGATTCTTCGTGTATTCCGTCTTTTGTTATTGTTAGGAAGTCTATTCCGTTTCCGCTCATGATGTCTCTGCTTATGGCTGACTTTATGGATCTGGTAACTAGGTTTTTTGCTTCTTGTGTGGTCAAGTTTTCTTTGTATCCTTCTTCGAGTAATCCCATGGCGATTTCTGTTCCTGAGCCTACAGCTGTATATTTGTCAGGTATTAGTGAGCCCATGATGTCCAACGCGTAAAGTGTTGCTCCTTCTTCGTCTAGTCCGCCCACTATTGTTTGTGTGATTAGTGGCGCAAGTCTTCGGTTGAAGAGCAGGTTTGACATGAGTTTTGCTGCTGACCTTACAGAGATCGGTCTGCTCACATCTAGGCTGTATAGATTCGCGTAGGCTTCTACCTCTCTGACGAGGATTTGCATGTCTGAAACAAGTCCGGCGCATGCGGCACCTATGCGATCGGTGATTTTGAAAACTTTCTTGCCGCCTTTGCTGACGATGAGATAACCGTATGAGACACGTTTTTCAGAAGCTAGGATGACGCCGTCTGGGCATACTACACCGACTGTTGTTGCGCCTGGAATCCAAGGATATTGAGATTGCTGTCTTTGTCTTTCCATGTAGTTTCACCTTTTCTGGTTGGTATATGCAAGACAGCCTATTAAGTTTAGTCATGTTCTCTGTAACTGCTCAAAACATTCTCTACATACTACATCTTTTTCTATTTTTATTAGAGGGCCACCGGAAAAAAGTTTGATCCAGGATTTTGGAGGGTATACCTTAACATCAATACGCATATACCCTAGGGTTTTTCCGCAGTTCCTACATTTTAACATTTCATACTGGACTGTGCCCATACTAATCGCCGTAATACGTTGAATTAGTTTTTAGATAAGAATCTTTTCTTGATTTCGTATTCTTTTTCTATCAGTGTAAAGGTAAATAATCTTCTGTTACTATAACACTTTGAAAGGTGTGCGTGGGGATGTTAAGCCTTTACATTGAGAATACGGAAGGTGTCTGGTTTGGAGTTGCTTGTGATAGGAAAAGGATTTTTGCTACAACGTTCGCTTCAGGCGAAAAGAGAGTTTTGCAGAGTTTGTTGAGGAGTATTCCTTTTAACGTTGCATTTCAACATTCAGAGAAGATGTCAGTTTTCGCCAAGCGTGTGTTTGTCTTGATGAAGAGCATTTATGACGGGAAAGGTGACTCTGAAAGCTTTTCTTTGGTTAAGAGTAATCTTTCGGAATATGCCAGAAGGGTGATTGAGGCCGTTTCTTTGATTCCTGTGGGTTTTGTGGCTTCTTATGGTTCTGTTGCTAGGGCTGCTGGTGGAGGTGCTAGGGCTGTTGGTCGTGTTATGGCTTCGAATCCGTTTCCTTTGATTGTTCCGTGTCATCGGGTTGTTTGTTCAGACTTTACGTTGGGTGGTTATGGTGGTGACTATGAGGGTGTGTCTGTGAAGCTTGGGATTTTGAGGCATGAAAGCAGGGGCTATGCTTCTGAGCGAGAGATTTCCGTTGGTGGTGGAAAGCTTTTGGTTTTTCCTGTTGAGCGAGTGTTGAAGCTGGTTGGGGAAGAGTAAATGTTTAATCGATAGGTTTTGAGACTTGACAAATAGTGATTAAGCTTGGCTTCTGTGTGCGTATAGACCCCTCCCTTATATAGGTTGAAACAATGGTTGAATCGTCTTCTATGGTCATCCGTTTGGAGAAAAATCACGAGTGCGCGCGCAGCCAGAGACTATAAATCTTAGCAAACATAGAAGGAACTTGTGGTGAATCATCATTGGTTATGAAGATACCCCGTTGCAAAATTACTGTTCTCAAGAGGACGTTCCATCAAGATTTGGTTGATACTTACTTGGAAGAAGGCTGCAGACCTCAAGGGCCTTGTGAATGTTTCAAAGAAGGACAAGAATTCATCGTCGATCCCTCGAAAGCGCCCGAGGAGTTTTACAACCGTTGTCCATGGGCGTGGGCTGACATCTATAAAGCCATACTCAATGTTGCTTCCGGAGTGAATATGATTGGAGCAAAACAGCCAGGTATTGTTGTTGCAGGCTGCAATGATTGGTTTCGACCTGTCATATTCAAAATCGAGAGACTAGGTTAGCGCGCCTTTGGGTCCATGAGAAACCAAGAATTCAAACTCATTGGTGGCGTATTGAAACAGAAAAAAGCGGGTTTGCAGGTGATATCCCCACTTTGTTTTGTCAAAACCAATAGAAAGCCAACTTCTTGAGAAACACTAATCTTTTGCACTTTTTGGGTTCGGGGTCAAAATTATATTAGACAGTGAGCCAAGTATGATGTAGAGGGGATTTGACGTGGTTGAAGTGTTAGTTCTGTATTATTCGAGGACTGGCAGAACTGAAGCCTTAGCAAATGCTGTCGTAGAAGGCGTTGAAAGCGTTGAAGGAGCTTCAGCCAAAATGAAACGTGTTGACTACGCAACCGTTAACGACTTCATCTCCTGTGATGCCGTAGCCTTCGGATCTCCAAACTACTTCAGTTACATGGCCGGTGTCATGAAAGACTTTTTTGACAAAGCCCTAAGCATAAGAGAAAAGGTCGCTGGCAAACCAAGCGTAGCCTTCACTTCAGGTGGTGGGTCAAGCAACTCGGCTCTATTAAGCCTGGAAAGAATGATCTCCTCCTTCAGACTGGAGAAAGTGGCTGACGGCGTAGTCTCCCAAGGAGAACCGAGTGAAGAGAATCTGAAAGCCTGCAAGAAACTTGGAGAAACCTTAGCAAGGAGAGCGTTCGAAAGAGCTGAAGTCCCAAAAGACTAAGACCAGAAAAATCCGCAATCAGAATCGACGCGCGGTTGAGCAATATCTTTACTGTGTGCGCGTTCAGATCTGACCCCTCCCGTTATTTGAGGGTCCCTTTCCGAGTCTGTTCGTGTTTTTCTTAACGTTTTTTGCAAGGTCAGCTTGTTTCTTTCTGTGATCACTTTGTTCCATTTGAGTGACAAACAATGATACTAGTGCTCCTGTAGATACGAGCCAGCTGCCTGCGGGAGAAAAGAATATGCACCGAATGGATCTGTATCCTTGGAAAGAGGGAACACTAGTAAGAATGATCGATAAGAGTCCTCAGGATTTACAGATTATCTACGCCATTTTCCGCACTAAAGTCGCGAGAAAAACAACAATGGTGGGAAAATCATCATCTCTGAGGTAATAATTACGGGAAAAACTTTCTCCAAAACTTTTTAAAATCTTGTAGTTGCTCACAATCTACGAAATGACACATTCAACAATGGAGTAGTGACAGCCATTGACGCAATAATGACTTTAGGAGATCTGGGACTAATTAATTACACCTTACAATGGTATGGTAGTATTGGAGCAGTTGAAATAGTCAGAACTTATTGGGGCGAAAGTATCAACGATGATGCAGCTCATGGGAGATGCGGATTTGTATATGAATGTGGAGAACATGGCTATGAATATTTTAGTGCCAATCATATACATCTTCCCTCTGATTGGGGAGTGTTAACTTCACCAGAGTATTTGGAATTCTTCTGGACTTGTATATAACTAGGTGCACAATCGTATAGGTTGTGGAACGCGTGGAATTTAAACGAACATATGCATCTGATCCCGGGCGTCATCCAGAATAGTTAAATTTCGGATTTTCAGTTATTACTACAGGCACATTTGTCTGCAAAACTTTTTTAGGGTGTATGAGCAAGTATTTTTGACAGACTGCTTAGAGGAGAGGGAAGCGTATGAGGCATAAGTTCATTCTACAAAGTATTGTGACGCTTGTTTTCTTGTTTGCCATGATTCCAGCCAACATTGATTCTGTGTGCGCTGATGATCCAACGCCGTATGAGCTTGTGGATAACCTTGGTAAATGTGAGATAGATTTTCACAAAACCTATGGTGTCGAAAAAAATGATACAGTTTTGATTACTATCCAGCCGGAAGGCTCTGGTACATATGATTCTTATATTCACGATCCAGATCTGGAGGAAGTCAGTGATGATTCTGGGGGTGGTGGACACAGCCACATGTTTATAGCTAATAAAACTGGAGACTACCTTTTGAAGCTAGACTCATATTCTACTTATGTAGTGTGAAACTACACGGTCGAATCCTCCCATAGACTAACGCCTGAAAACGTTACACCGAATATATTTGAGGATAATCTTGGTAAACATGAGACGGATTTTCACGAAATCTATAGTGTTAAGGAAGATGACACGGTTTTATTTGCTATTCAGCCTGAAAGCTATGCTACGTATTATTCTTACATATATGATCCTGATATGGAGGAAGTCAGTCGTGACTCTCTCTGGGGGTCATCTGGTGGACACAGCCACATGTTTATAGCTAATAAAACTGGAGACTACCTTTTGAAGCTAGACTCATATTCTACTTATGTAGTGGGAAACTACACGGTCGAATCCTCCCACAGATTGACACCAGAGGAGGGCCCACCAGATTTCCTTGTTGAATCTTCACAAAGCACATTAGAAGTCGAAAAAGGCAGTTCTGCTGACGCTACAATAACGGTTTACTCCGAAAACGGTTTCAACTCGCCTGTGTCACTTACTGTGACTAATGCACCACCGAACGTGAACGCACTGTTCAGTCCCAATCCTGTAACTCCACCACCAAATGGCCAAGTGGATTCAACGCTAACCGTTCAAGTTGATTCTTCTGCCAACGATGGTAATTACATTCTAAAAGTTACAGGGGAAAGCGATACCCTGTCTCATTGGTGCGAAATCAACCTAATCATCGAGAAGATGGGAGCTCACCTCGAAATCAGCCTTTCCCAAAACGTTATAGTCTATCAATCTGAAGTTAACGTTAGCGGAAGCATTTCTCCCCCAATCGCAGACATAGAGATACAAATAGAATTCAGGCTCGATGGATCTCAATGGAACGTCCTAGAAAGCGTTACAACCAACTCCCATGGGGAATTTTCCTATCTAAATTGGAAACCCAACTCAGCTGGTTTTTTCGAACTTCGCGCATACTGGAGCGGAAATCAAGAATTTGCTGAAACAAGAAGTCAAATCAAAAATCTTCGTGTGGACAAGGCACCTTCAACAATTTACTGTTCTATTGCTCCGTCACGGATTACATACGGAGAGAACGTAACTATTTCTGCTACCCTTAATGTTCCCTCATCAACGGGCATGGTGACTATTCAATGGACCTCAAACAACGTCTCGTGGAATGATCTAGTTTTACATGTTCCATCCGAAGGCGTATACACTCATCATTGGGCGCCTGACGCTGGACTTTACTCTATTCGGGCAAAATGGACTGGAGACACCAACTATTTGCCCTCCACAAGTTCGTCAAGAAAGCTTACAGTTGAAAAGAGGTCAACTGAACTCATAACAGAGCTGTCAGCTAACATCGTTAACCCGGGAGAATATGTAATCATAACTGTTTCAATTTCGCCAGTCTTGGCTGGAGAGAACACTACAATTCAAGTTGTCAAAAACGATGGCGACTGGCAAAACCTAACATCCGATGTCATCGATTCTATGGGAACTTTCACATACACATGGCTTCCTGAAAACTATAGACAATTCTGGATTAGATCTGCTTGGACAGGCACAAAAAATTATAAAGGAAACGTAAGCAAACCAGAGCTATTAATTGTTGAAAAAGGCTTTCCAACGATTTCAACACAGATCGCAGATATATCCATTCCAACGAACATAGAGTTGCGAGAAGACGTGTACGTATCTTACAACGTCGTAATCGCAGGCACACAAAACGTGATTCACTCCGGCAATGAACTTCTCGACACTTCACATATTGGAACCTTCGATTTCTACATCATTTACCTCGGAAATGAAACCCACAAATCTACTTTCTACAGAGGAAACTACGCTGTAAACAAGATAGAAACAGAAATAGTAGTCAATTATGTTCCAGATCCCATATGGGCAGGGCACTCAATATATGCTAATTATTCAGTGTGCGAGAAAAAATCCGGCAAGATTCTTTACAATGATTCAATTAAGCTAGACACCTCAACAATAGGGTCTGCATATATTGACGTATCATACGCTGGTAATGAAACCCATAACCCCAAATCATATCGCCTAAACTATGACATTAAAGAACCAAAAGATGAGGAGAAAGCAGCAAGAGAGTTAATTCTATTTTTGATTGCGACTGTCAGCTTTATTTTGACTTGTGTAGGCTTGGTTTTTGGGACAATTCGTTATTTTAACCGAAGAAAGAGACGAGAGAAACAACTAGAAAAACGGAAATCGCACGTCGACCAAGAAGAGAGGGTATAGGAAAAAATAAAGGTTAACCGAATACAGTGTAGCCTTGAAATCCATATTTTTCTTGCAGCGTTACTCAAGTTCGAACCCACCCTTAGCGCAAAACGGAATCTTTCTAGGTCTTAACCACTGGAAAAAGGCGATGACACTGAACTCTGAAAGCTCGCGCATCAAGGTGGTCACTTTCGACCTTTGGGAAACCCTAATGCTGGAGGGGGATCGATGGAATACCTTGAGAGTGGATGCGCGGTGTCGAAACCTTGCTGAAACATCGGAGAAGTTTGGCGTTGAAGTCTCTGTTGAGCAGCTTGCTTTAGCCTTCAAGGAGATGGCATCTTGGCTTGAAAGTGTTTGGGAAACAGATAAAGATGTTACTCATCAAGACCAGATCAATTTCATCATCAAAGCAGCAACAAACGACGCAATTATTGTGAAAGAAGAATGGAGTAGACAAATAAGTTCGGCTCACGTGTCAGCTTTGTTCGAAGTTCCACCTTACCTAAACCCAGATGCACATAGGGTATTACAAGAAATGAGAGATTCAAACAAGAGGGTAGGATTGATATGTAATACCAGCGCGCGTCAACCACACGCCTCAGAGCATTTGTGAATCGAGATATATATCTGGAAGAGATGGCAAAATGTTAAGTCCCTTCTTTCCCTAAATAGGTCGGAGATCTATGATGATAGGCGAAAGTTCTGCTTTGGAAAAACAGATTGGCGCACTTTTGAGAAAACATGGAAAAACCATTTCAATCGCTGAATCATGCACAGGCGGGCTCATCTCGCACAGAATAACAAACGTGCCTGGCAGTTCCAACTACTATGATTGCAGCGTCATAGCCTATAGCAATCAATCCAAAATAACCATTCTTCATGTCTCACCTGAGACTCTGAAAAAGTTTGGAGCGGTTAGCCGTCAAACGGCAATAGAGATGGCGCAAGGAATCAAGCAAATCAGCCGAAGTGATCTGGGATTAGCTGTTACTGGAATAGCTGGACCAGGAGGCGGTACACCTAAGAAGCCGGTGGGACTGGTATACATATGTCTGGCGTCTGACGAAAGTGTTGTTTGTGAAGAATTCAGGTTCAAGGGAAAGAGGGAAGAGATAAAGTTCCAAGCGTCTGAAGCTGCTCTAGAGATGATAAAGAAGCATGTTCAAGCGTTGATGGGATGAGGTTTTCTTCAGAAATCGCTGTTAGTATGCAAGTCCCTAATACGTGCAACACCATCCAAACTATCAATGTAACCTGCAACACTCTTCGGAACGAGATCTCTCCATTCCTCGTCTTCTCGAATTCTACGTCTAATTTCAGAACCCGAATACAACTCTTGACGATAGAGACGTATGGACCTTACTTCATGCCCTTTTTCCTTAAAAGCTCTAACGGTCACAGGCTCATTAGAGAAGACAACATCAAAATAGCCCACTAGCGAAACAACCCACGAAACCCAGACAAGAGGCCGATGCAAATCAGGTATCGGAACAACCAAATACCTAGCCGGGTCAACCTTAGCCTCGTTCAAAGCCAACCTTACCATAGTCAACCGTTCACCACCAGTAAAAGGATTCAGCGAATCAAAACCGTATTGAGCACTTCCAATCGCAATCACAAGCTCATCAGCCTTCCCAACAATATCCTTTATTGCTTTCAAATGACCCAAATGGAAAGGCTGAAATCGACCTACATATAGCGCTCTTTTGAATTCATAAGTCTTCATCTTTTCCACCGCGAACTACCATGAGCTATAGTTATCACTTTGAAGATTTGTCTTTTGTGTCTTAAATATAATAAAGCGTAACTTTGTCTCCGACTCTTGTTTGAAAGTTTTCTGCGGCATTGCCTTGGTTTATGGATATTTCTAGAAAGTTGTGGCTTCCGATGATGGCTAATGGTTGCTGTGCTTTGACTTCTGAATAAGCTTTACAGAGTTTCAGCTTTAGCCTAGTGTTTTTAAGCTTGAGTTTCACTGTCTTCTTCATACCCACGAATTCACTGTCTTCCTCTCTGAAGTTTGTGATAATATTTCCGAAACCATCTACATGTATGACTTCACCTGTCAGCGTGTTTCTTCTCTTGGTTATTTTCGCATACTTTGGCGTCACAATTTTAGGTAT
>Ga0209636_10003742_pt1 | contig 15516 bp, 9 predicted proteins | sample DeeMarSWOR152_54_FD_187464 | JGI IMG/M metagenome (GOLD analysis project Ga0209636, IMG submission 187464) | Marine sediment microbial communities from White Oak River estuary, North Carolina - WOR-1-52-54 (SPAdes) (version 2) | ecosystem: Environmental > Aquatic > Marine > Intertidal zone >...
ATCCTCAATCACGTACAAGCCATGTTTCTCAGCCACTTCCATCAAAGGGTCTAAATCAACAGGATGTCCAAACAGATGAACCGGAAGAATCGCTCTCGTTTTGCGTACGACTTTTTTCTCGATTAGCGCAGGGTTCACGTTTAAGGTTGCGGGATCCACATCTACAAACACGGGTTTTGCGTCAAGATAGACAATAGGGTTGGTGGTGGCAACACAGGAGAGAGGAGTTGTAACAACTTCGTCTCCTCTCTTGACGTCTAAAGCGGTCAAAGCTACGTGGAGGGCGGCTGTTCCACTGCTAACTGCAACACCATATTTGACGCCACAATATTTCGCGAAGGATTCCTCGAACTCTTCAACTTTCTCCCCTTGGCTAACCCAACCGCTTTTCATTGTCTCTACGACTGCTTGAATTTCTTCTTTTCCAATGTCCGGCCTGGCTAAAGGAATTCTCACGTTTTTGTCCACAAATAGACTAATTTAGATTCACATATTTAAGAAAAGCCGAAGTATGTTCTTCATAATGATGCCCTTTCTAGAGCTTAATTCTTTTTCCTCAAACAGTTGCGATTTCGCCACCCGAGCATCCCATCTTTTTATTGTCAGGTGCGCATACAAGTTTTATAAATTTGAAATATCCAACTATATATGGATGTTCTCTTGAATGAAAATCGCATTAGTGAGGCCCCCTTATTCCAGTCTATATCAATTGATCAAGATGAAAACAAAAGAAAGAAGTGTGCTTCCACCAACAGGACTGATGTATGTAGCTTCAAGTTTGATAAACACTGGCCACAATGTTAAGATCATAGACGCTGAGATTGACGACTTAGGATTACCACAAATAATGAAAGAGATAGTGGAGTTCAAACCGGATGTCGTAGGAACAGGAGCTACTACACCAGATTTTGGACTTGCTAATAGAATCTTGAAAAGAGTCAAAGATGCCTCGGATGAAACTACTACTATTATAGGTGGGGCTCACCCCACTGTGCTTCCTGCAGAAGTATTGAGTGAAAACAAACATATAGATTTTGTAGTTCGCTACGAGGGGGAGATAACAACAACTGAGCTAATTGATGCACTAGAAAACGGAAAAGATGTTAAAAATATCAAAGGCATTTCATATAGAAAAAGAGACGGTGAAATTGAACATAACCCAAATAGAGAATTGGTAGATGTTGATAAGATCCCTTGGCCAGCTAGAGACCTTATAGACCAGAAGAAATATGTCTATCCATCTCCCGGTAAAGGACTTTGCAGTATGACAACAATTCAAACATGTAGAGGATGTCCATATCAGTGTGCGTTTTGTTATAGGATGTTTGGGCATAAAGTCAGATTCAGAACACCAAAACTAGTCGTTGATGAAATAGAACACTGTGTAAACAATTACCATGTCAAATTCATCTATTTTGTAGATGATACGTTTACTTTTAATAGACGAAGAACTATTGAATTGTGTGATGAAATTTTACATAGAGGAATAGTCGTTTCATGGTTTTGTCTTACACGTGCAGACACGCTTGATACTGAATTGTTATTTAAAATGAAAAAAGCTGGATGCGTGAAAATTTCAATGGGTGTGGAAAGCGGAAATCAAAGAATACTGGACGATGTGAATAAAGGCACAACTCTTCAACAATACAAGAAGGGCTACAAGCTTTTGAAGAGTTTTGGGTTTGAAACAAGAGGGTCCTTCATATTGGGCCTTCCATACGAAACGAGAGAAACCATAATGCAGACCATAAATTTTGCCAAAGAATTGAATTTAGATCGTGCATTTTTCCATATTTTCACCCCATATCCTGGAACTGAACTTCACGAAAAGGCCCTGAATGGACAAGGATTGCGTTTGATAGAAAAAAATTGGAGGGAGTTCAAACGTTGGGGGAATGCAGTAGTGGAACTGGAAAAAATAACAAGAGAAGAACTGATAGAATTACAAAAAGAAGCAATGACCAAATTCTACGTAAGACCAAAAATAATATTGTATCATATTGAACAAATTTTGCGGGGCCAGCGCTCAGCTTTTTATTATCGTCCTTTATGGTATGCAATGAAACATTTTTTGCATCTCGATTGATGATAATTCTACAATAAAATGCGAACCTTATGTAAGAACACATTTGGATAGATACTTATCTACGTTATTGACACCGAGAAGCTTTCAAAAAAGGAAAAAGAATGAACTTAGAAGGCCCACATCAAGTCAGACGAGATCTCCTATACTTGAGAAAACGTAAGTAACGATATAAAGGAATAATCCGAGTATACAGGAAAAAACATGAGCGTCTAGCTTTCTTCTCTCAACAACGATTGATAGATGCGTTCCATTTTTGAGACACAGTCTTCCCAAGATGCTTTCTGCTTCACGATTTGAAAACACTTTTTGCCAAAACTTTTTCTCAATTTTTCATTTTCTACTAGTTGTATTGCTTTCTCAGAAAGTGCCACAGGGTCTTTAGGCTGAAAAAGCAGCCCGTTTTCGCCGTTTGCTATCCATTCATGATTTCCCGGTATGTCGGTTACTACTGGTGCTAATCCGCATGCCATTGCTTCAAGCAATGAAACAGAAGTGGTGTCTGTGAAGCATGTTGAAACGTAAATGTCTGCGGCGGCCAGATACTTTGCCATTTCAGCATGAGGAACTAGCCCCACAAAGCGAACATATTCTGAGACCCCTAGTCTTTTTGCCAAGTTTCGTAGATATCCCTCTAAAGGTCCAGAACCTTTGATGATAAATTTGGCGTTGCCGTATGATTTTAAGATGAGCGGAACGGCTTTGACGAAGCATTCTACATTATAATGATGATTTCGTAAAGCACGTGTGCTGATGAGAACGATGTCGTTGTTTTGTATTCCAAGTCTTTCCCTTATCTCAGACCCACCGACTTGAGGATTAAAGATTTTGAGGTCAACTCCAAACGGTATGACTTCAACCTTGCTTTTAGGAACTCCTATGCGTGCCCACATCTCTTTTAGGCAGTCGGCGTCCACGGTCACTTTAGACGCTTTCGCTGCAGCTGTCTTTGCCAAGGCTCTAATCATAATGCTGTCGTTTGGTAACGTGAGCACTTCGGTTCCCCAAGAGGTCAATATGAACGGTATACGCGACAGAATTATGGGTGGACTGTAATAATGTTGAGCGTAAAGGTGCACGAAATCCGGATTAAGATGTTTCAAAATCCTTATGATTTTGTGAAAACTTGCAATGTGACGGTTCGGAAAGCTTCTTCTAGTCGACTGAGGCACAATGTAAATAGGTACTGACTGCGGGTTTGGAGCAATCCACGTGCGGGAATCCGCAATTATGGACATGGTGTAGCCTCTTCGATGAAACTCATCTAAATATCGCACATTGTGAATGGAGACGGGACCAATGTAGCATATGCTTGTCAACGTTTCACCTTGCCGGCTCGTTTGAACATTTTTGGTGCACAACACGTTATATATGTGTGGCGCTTTTTATCGCTCACTCATTATAGCCTTCAGATGGCTTTTCCGTAGTTCTTGCCGAGTGTTGCAAGGTCTGAAACGTTGATTATGTTGTCTCTGTTGAAGTCGCATTCCGGGTTCCAATTGGTTGAAGTCGAGATGCTTCCGAAAGCTTTGCCGATATCTGTTAAGTCTTGAACGTCTACCTGGTCATCGCTGTTTACGTCGCCAAGGATCTTTACGTGCACGATTCCTTTGTGAGATAGGGTGTTGTCGGTGGTGTTGTACTCGTTTGGGAGAGAGTCTGCTTGGGCTTTGACAGCGTAGTTGCCAAGCGTCATTGCAGAGGTGTCCCAACTGAAATTTAACGTGGTTGAGTTGCTTGCAGTCAAGTTCGATACAGTTTGTGTTTCTATGGCGCTGTTGTTGTAGAAGGCAGTGACGTTGAACGATTCCTTGTCTAATCCTTTGTTTTCCACGGTCACGGAAATATTTACTCTGTCACCTTCATAAACTGAGGTAGCGGACGGCTCAACTCCTAGCACGGCTATATCGTGGTTTGGCGTGAATGTGCTTTCCAAAGTGAATGTGCCGTCTCCCGTAGATGCTGTTGCTCGCTTAACGACTAGGTAGTACGTTCCATCATATGGCGCGGTTAGAACAATTTGTTCATGTCCTCCGGTTGTGGAGTTTGTGCTTTTGGCTACTATGGCGGGTTCTCCGTACCATGTGCCAGTGCCGTTGTACAGATACAGGTCAAAGTCTGCTCCATCAGGAACCGTTAGGGTTAAGTTATACCGTCCAGAAGGAACCAGCTGAACTTTTCTAGCCCATGCAAGCTTTTGGCCAAGCACCGAAATTTGCGAAAGAGTTGGAGGCTTGCCTAACGTCTCAGTCACATCTGTCCCAATCTCATAAGACCTTAACACAGCATCAACTGCCGCATCAAGGTTTAGTCTACCATAGCCTTCGTGAACATCTTTACCACCTCTCTCTAAAGTCGGGCTATCCGAGGTGTAATATTCTCGGAAGTTCGGATAGGTTTCTGTGGCAGTCATCAGCAGAATCATTTTTGGCAACAAGGCTTGGCTGCGCGTGTACTGCCAATCGGCAAATCCGCCCATAGCTTGAATTATGATGTTTGCGGCGCCGGTCACCACTGGTGTAGACATAGATGTTCCTTGCATTGGTGCCCCATCGTCCAAAGTGACTTCTGACCAGCCTAAGTCTGCATCGCCATCGTTGGAGTCGGCGCTTGACAGGGGCACGGCGAGGAAGCTGCCTCCAGGAGCAGCAATATCGGGTTTCATAGTGTTGCCGGTGTATCGTGAGATTCCCCCTTGGCTGCTGTAATCGGCTATGTTGTCAAATTGGTTTGTGGCGGCAACTGTGATTACTTCGTCAACGGAGCCAGGCGTGTATATATAATTGCCTCCAGAAGCGTTGTTTCCAGCCGAGACAATCGTAGTGATTCCACTGTTAACAAGATTCAGTAGAGCAGTGTCCACTGTCGACACTTCAGAGCTAAAGCCTAGACTCATGCTAGTGATGACAATGTGGTAGGCTTCTCTGTTGGCAATGACCCATTCGATGGCGCTGAGTAATCCTTGGTCTGTTCCGGTGCCAGTGTAGTCTAGCACCTTGACTCCTACAAGTTTGGCTTCAGGAGCAATGCCCGTCCAAGCTGGAAAATCGTCTACAGAGGGGCTGTAGGGCCAAGACATTGTGAAAACTACATAGAAATTGTCGCGCCAAGAGGGAAAACCAGCTGTGAAGTTCATCTTCACATGGTACATGTCATATCCGCCTGAAGGAAATGAAGACACGTTGTAGGTTAGAGTGTACCATTCGTCTTCGTTGCTTGGGTTCACAGATGCTACTTCGGACCAGCTTCCTATGTTTAGTGTCTTGCCGCCGTATTCCAAGTGGAAAGTTTCCAGCTTTCCTTTACCAGCGTTTTTCCACTTCACATTTATCGTTATTAGACCTGTTTCATTCACCATCATACCGGCTAGGTAGTAGGCGCCGGAAAGCCTTCCAAGATTTGCTCCCCAAGTAGCGACTGCGTTTCCCGAGGCATCTGTGCTGAAGAATCCGTTTCCAGCAGCCAATCCTGCAACGTGGGAGCCGTGTCCTCCATCGTCGTAGGGAAAAGTTGTGCCAGGGTCTATCTGGTCGTTCCATCCAACTATCTTCTGCGTGAAGTTTTTGTCGCCGAAACCAGGCGAAAATTCTGGGTGAGAGTCGTCTATACCCGTGTCTAAAATGGCAATAGACGAGTTTGAGTCACCTTGAAATCCCAAAGTGTTCCACACATAAGTTCTAGCACCCACCTGTCTTGCTGCATATGCAATGGTGGCGTGAGCAACCGCCTCCTTCTCAACAAGAAGCACGTTGGGGTTTGACTGTACAAAATTAGCTATTCTGTTGTAGGGTATTTGTCCACCAAATCCGTAGATTGCGTTGGTCCAAGGAGAGGTAGTTAAGTATCCGCCAGATAAGGCGAAGGCGTTGGCGTCTTCAGCTGTTGGTTGAGTCCTCAACGCCACGATGACGTTTACATATTCTCTGGCGGTGTTGTTGAGTAATCTCCTGGTGATTTCTTGGTCGAGGGTGTCGGCGATGTTGTTGTTGTCTTGGTCGACCCACAATGGTTTCCGCATTGTAGGCGTGAATGTCTGGTTCTTACCGGTAGGGGATGTTTTTTGTATGACATTTTGTATTTTTTCTTCTTGAAAATCGGTGGAGGTAGTTGCTGGAATAGCGGAAAAGATAGAAAAGATGAGCAATGCGGACAAAAGCAGGGTGCACAAAAGTTTTGTACTTTTTCTTTCCGTTGAATTTGTTCCGTTTTGAAGTGTGAGCAGGATGTTTTGCCTCCTCTCTCTTGCCTGCAACATTAATATTGTTGTTGCTGAGGATTATTAAATTTCAGTTAACTTACTTCTAGAAGTTAACTAAGTTTTGATGGTTCCTTTGGTTATGTACACGTATCTCATCGGTTCGAAAACGTTTGTCCGCAAGCACGCAAACGAAGCGAAAGCTGTGGTTATGTTGTTTTTCCATAGTTCTTGCTTAGGATGAAAACGTCTAAGAAGTCGATTTTATCGTCCCAGTTGAAGTCACACCTTTCGTCCCAGTCCTCATCTCCAGGCATACAACCATAAGCTTTGTTCAAGTCAAACAAGTCAGAGATATCAACCGTGCCATCACCGTTCACGTCACCTGGAATGATTTGTGGAACTTCCATGGACACCATGTCGTCAACGTATGCGTTGTCTGCCGTGTCTGCTTCGCCTGGAGCGATGTCTGCTACAGCGCTCATTATATAGTTGCCCTCAGGCAGGCCTGTCGTGTTCCACGTGAAGGTGAGGACAGTGGAATTTCCGCCAGTCAGAGCAACGATTTTTGTTTCCATTGGATTGCTTAGGCTGACCACACAAATGTCATCGATGCGTACGTCTGTGGTCCTTCTGTCTGGAATCCCTTCCGCATAATCTGCGGATGAGAGGAAACAAATCATGATCTCGTCGGGAAGGCTTTCGCCATACTTGCTAAAGTAGTCTGCAATTATGTTCCTCTGAAAATTCACCAAGTCTCCTGGGCTAACCGTGTACCTTACGTCTCCATGGTCTCCTGTAGTAGAAAAACCGTACGACACCCATTTAGACGTGTCTGTAGCGTTAAAGATCTGTATTGCAAAAAAGGAATGACCGTTTCCACCGCTTCCCTGTATATCATCAAATTTCAAAGTTGCACGGAAGACTGAGCCAGAGGATCTGTTAACGGTTCGATTTATGGCTGCTTTAACCTGCCATGGAGGAAAAGATGCGTCAGAGTCCGCGAAAAGTCTAACGCTGTATGTTCCCGACAGAGCGCTGGCACCAGACACTATGCTGGAGCTCCAATTTCCTGCTGGGCCACTTCCGCTCTGTGCACCATTCGTTGAATAGTTGAAGTCCCAGCCGGCGAAGGTTCCACTTTCGAAGCCTTCAGTTTCGTGGTAGTAGGCGGTCACGTTGAAAGTTTCAGTTGAGAGACCTTGGTTTGCCACTGTCACGTTGACAGGCATCTGGTAGTTTGGAGGCATAACTGTTTTTTCAGGAGTAACATTAGTAATGGCAACATCAGGAGTGGGCGAGACTATGACTGCGTACTCAACCTCAACGTACACTGGAAGCAATGAGTCATATGGGTCTTGCTCAAACTCTTTGGGAAAGTTCTGACCAATGAAGTTTTCAATGATACCGATCGATCGATCATAGTCTCTTGGTCCCCAGTCGCCACCAGGACTCGGCGATGGCTCGCGTTCATAGTAGTCGTGTGAAACGTAGGAAGCATTGTTGTGCAGCGGGAATGGAGGTGTTGAGCTGTGTGGGTGTGGTGCAGGTGGAATAACTTGTCCTGGGAAGCCAAGTTCCGCATCGTCCCTTACCGGGTCACTGAAGGCTATAGTGAGATTTAGTGAATCGACGCCAGCAACGGTTACGAAGTGGCCGCCGAAACGCACCCAGTTTCCGCTTTGGTTCTGCCAGAAGCCAAGCAGAAGGATTACATCTTCGCTCTTTTCAACTTGTTCTGCAACATAATCGAATGATGGCTTCTTCACGGTCTTTTCGTAGAATTTACCCCACGTCTCACCAAGATGCAATAGGACAAGGTCCAAATCGAGGGGATCAACCGTGTTGTCGCCGTTCAAGTCTGCGGCCAAATCCCATTTGGGTTGACCAGGAGCTGATCCCATGGCGTTCAAAACAATTGTCTCGTCGTCGCTATCAACCTTGCCGTCACCATTCGCGTCACCAAGTGGGTTGAGCGCGCGGTCCTGCAGATATTGCGCGATTCCAGCCTCCATATCACGTACCCTTGTGCCACTGTGACTAAGTCCTGTTCGGTTTCCATCTGTGTCCATGAACCATGCCAAATCGTTAACGAAGGGTTCAACGTTGAGCGGATCGTGATCGTCCCATGCACCATAAGCCGCTACTAACTGAAAACCATCGTTAATCGCTGGTGGTGGCACTGGATTTGGCTCAAACTTGGAATCAAACCACCAAAGAGAATTTGCCACAGCTAAGGGACCACACCAAGTCCAAGCACCAGCCGAGTTGTTCCAATTATCTTGTCTTTGATCGAAATCTGGAACACCACTCGGCGCATAATCTTCATAGGAAGCTTTAAAGTACCATTCAGACGGTTGTTCTACACCAACCTGAACGAACATAAAAGAAGTCATAAGCAAAGTCAAAACAAACAGAATAACCACTTTTCTCTTACTAATTTTCAAACTGAACTTTTCTCTCCTTTCCAATTGAGTATAGGTTTTATAATTAAAAAATCTTGTTGTTTAATTTCTATTGTATTAAGAAAAGAATGCACACGTACATAGACGTATCTTTCTGTAAGGCGATATTTCTAGCAATTCATGTCTTCATTGAAGGTCTTTTTTCTTTGCAGGTAGAATTTCTTTTTTTCGCACGCTATTAGTTACCTTTTTCCGAAGTAGTTAAGAACGTATCCTTCCCATGTTTCTTCTTCTTTAGAACTAGATAAACTATCGCGGATACGATCAATAATGCAGAAGCCACTGCTGCGATAAGCCATGGACTGATCGCTGATTGGGAAACACTGTTAACGTAGGAAAAATACAAATATGTATTCATTTCGTCGGTCCATTTTCTCTTCAAGCTAGGTTCTTCACCATTAATCAAGAAACTCAAGTTGCCGCCATGTATGTTTTGAAGCAAAATATTTGGAGCAGCAATTCTCGAAAAACCCATGGTTCTCTTTTCTCCAGTAGCTATGAAGCTTATTCTTTTATTATCGGGGTTAAAATTGAATTGTGAGATGGTGGAATTAGAAATAGCAGTGATTCTGTAGGTTTTCCCTTCAAAAGTTATAGTGAAATCTATGAATTTCCCCATCAAGGGATGGTTATCAGTGTTGTTCTCTCCAACCACGTGGGGTGTGTCGCCTATGCCGTCTTGATTTGTATCAGCGCCTGTGTAAAGGCTCCAATAGTTGCCTTCTAAATCGTTGTCCCAAGTATTTTTCGGAGTGAACCGAGTTTCATTCTTGATTTCAACGTGGAGGAGGCTGTTGACAAACGCGTTGTGGTAAATTATGTTATTATGGGAATAGTAAAGCGCTATGCTGTAGCCGTTAGATTTGACGACTGAGGCATTGTTTCTGGTGATAACAGAGTTGTTTGCATAGACTATGTGTAGGTTGTATGTGTTGAAATTCGCTTCGTTTCGATCAACTGTTGAGTTGGAGCTTTTGATGAGACCAATGCCTGCCCAACCATTGTTGTTCACGTCGTTTTCGCTAGCTATGGAACGTGAAGAATTGAAAAATTTGATGCCGTAGTCGAAGTTGTTGTTTGCGTTGTTTCCACTGACTGATATGTTTGAGGAATGTGCAACATAGATGCCGTTCCAATTGTCTTTTGCGTTCACATTGGTTATGGTGGAGTTCACTGTAAAGGCGAAGAGTATTCCCTGTTTGTTGTCTTGCACGTTCAGGTTTTTCACTTTAAGGTTGGCAGAGTTCACCAAGCCGAGATATCCTATTTCTTGAAAGGTAGAGGCATCTATCGTGACGTTGTGTTGGTTGATTAGGTAATGGATAGGCTTACCGTTAACGGTGTTTGAAACATCAATGTCGTTGATAAAGTCAAACTGTGAGTTGCCGTTGACTCCGAAATTGTAGTTGTTATCAACCATGCTGTTATTTCGGAGAGTGCTGTTCCCTGACGCCTTGATTTCAATCCCAAACCACGTATATCTATATACATTGTTTCCAGTAACCTCCGAGTTTCCGGAGTTATATAAGCGAATGCCGTATGAACCATCTTGCAGCGTATTGCCGATAATTTTCGAGTTATCAGAGTTGTCGAGCCATAGACCAATGGTTCCGTTCTGTATAGTAAGGTTTCTAATTTCCGCGTTGTCAGCAGTTACATAAACTATTTTGCCTTTTCCGTTTCCATCAATTATTGTTGTACTTCGGTCTTCTCCGACGAGCGACAATGACTTGTTCACAGTTACATGTTCATAAAAAATTCCAGCGGTAACGAAAATTTCGTGTCCGTCTAACGTTTCTGGAGCATTTATCGCTTCTTGTATTGCTGAATAAGTCTTACCTGTGTTAAGATTGCGCACCCGAAAACTATTCTGTTGGATAGCGTTGGTCTGTCCTTTGCAGGGCCGTTCAAAAGAAAAGGGAAAAACCAACAAAACACTAAAAAGTAGTGAGAGAGTGAGCATCGTCATCAAGGCTTTCCTTGGCAAAGAATATTCCCCATGCACTTTTACAAGTAACGGCGCAATCCAGATTATAAGAATTTTTCGCGCGCGTATTGGTTGCTCATTAAAGTTTCAGACAGCATCGCCGTAGTTTGCTACGAGGAGGACGAGGTCGTCGTAGTCAATGTCGTCGTCGTTGTCGAAGTCCGCACGTGGGTCATATGTTGGTTGACCGCTGTTAGACCCGTAGGCGCCAGCCAAAACAGCGAGATCATTGCAGTCTACGTCGCCGTCGTTGTCAGCGTCACAAAGAATGGGCGGGCGCATGACATGAACTGTGCCGTCGACGAAAATATTGTCTTCTTTGTCGGTTTCGTCTGCAACTGGGCTGGTTTCTGCTTTAATTTCATAGTCAAAGTCTAATGGTACACTTGTTGTGTTCCAGTTGAATACTAGGGTTGTGGTTTTAAGGCGAGTTAGGTTGGTCACTATTTTTGTTTCGATGATTCGGTTGAAATATTTGGCGGTGACGTTGAAGGTTTCATTTACTGTTCCCTCGTTCCTGGCGACAACGGTGATGTTTACTATTTGTCCTTGGCACACTTCGTTGTCAGACGTCGTCACGCTGATTATTGCAAGGTCGTGTACTGTGCTCGAAGGGTTCATGAGAGGATAATTGTCAACGCCCCTATGGGGGAGACGGGTGTCTCCAACTCCGTCGGGGGGATCATCTGTGTCTTCGCCTGTGTAGTTGCTCCAGTAGTTGCCGTAGGTTTTGCCTCCTGTCATCTTGTTCCATGTGTTTGCGCCGCTTGTGGAGTCCTGATGCATCTGCTCGGTGTTGTTGAGGATGTTGTTCCAAGCGATTGTGTTGCCCGTGCTATAAGAGATTAGTTCGATGCCGTGAGCGTTGAATGAAAAAGTGTTCTCAATGATCATGTTGAGGTCAGACTCGTACAGGCGTATGCCCCAGTAGTTGTTTGACGCTAAATTGCCGTTGATCGTGTTGTCACTTGCATAGACCATGTAGATGCCGTAGCCGTTTTGTGCGGCCGTGTTTGCGAAAACCGTGTTGTATGTGGAGCCATATAGTTCGATGCCGTAGGCACATTCTGAGACTGTGTTGTTCAGAATGTTCACGTAGTCAGAACTCACTGAGGCTATGCCTGTTATTATACTTGTGATATTGTTTTGTTCAACATTGTTGTTGGAGGAGTATCGTATGTATATCCCGTGTGAAGTTCCAATGATCGTGTTGTTTGTTACATAATTAAGTTGAGACTCATCATTGATTTCAATTCCATATGTGCTCGCTGATATGTAGTTGTCGCTTATGGTGTTCTCGTTGGAAAGGGCTACCCTGATGCCCATCAAGTCATTGTTGAGAAGAGTGTTGTTCACTACGTAGTTGGCGCTGGGAGAATTTGAAAGAAAAACGCCGTAAGCGTTGTTGAGAAAGATGTTGCCATCGATTGTGTGGCCGCCTGAATAGTAGGCTATGACACCGTAGTTGGAACAGTCGCGCATAGTAAATCCTTTAATTGTAACGTCGTCCGTGCCCAGCCAGAAGGCATAGCCTCCTCCGCTGCCGTCCACGATGGTTGTAAGTTTGTCTTGTCCTATGATTGTTAAGGATGTTTCGACAATTACACTTTCAGGGTATACGCCAGGCGACACTTCGATTATGTCTCCTGGCTCTGCTGCGTCCACAGCTGCTTGAATCGTTGGATATTCATCTGGTACCTGCCGAACGGTTGCTTGAGCCTGTGGTAGCTGGGCTAGGAAAGAAATTGACAACAATAAAATAGCCAGCAAACCAAAATGTTTGGACATGTGGAGCATTTCCTGTAACTACGTATTTAGCACCCTCAATAGACGATTGTTCTACCGCTCATTGCGCGTGTAGTTTCAAACGTGTGCTGTTGGTAACAAAAAATGGGGGGTGGAATTAGGGCGGTGGCGGAGGGTTATTGGGGTCCAGCTCTGGTTTTTCTGTGAATACTGTCAATGTGAAGGTTCCTTGGAATTCCTGACCATTGTAAAATTGTCCCTCTACTGTTACGTCAATGGGTACTCTTGTATGGGGTGGAAATCCCATGTGCCATATGTATGGTAGGACAACCCAGTACATTAGTGGGTCTCCTTCTACCTTGAACTTGAAGGAATTTTTTGTGGTCTTTGGCCATTCGTCAGACTCTTCTACCTGCGTGGCCATTGGAACAACGCTTCCAACCAATAGAGTGCTGGCGTTAACGTCTTCAGGTTTGTAGGGCTTCGGGAAGTTCGTTAGGGTTATCATGAAGTACATTGGTATGGGATCCTCAAGGGAGTAGAACGGTGGGGTGACTCGTGCAGTGACCTGTACTACACTAGCTTGGGTCTGAAAGGCTAGAACGCCTCCCAGCAAGAGCCCAAGGACAACTGTACTGATGAGTAAAACCTTGTATGTTTTCATTGTTCTACTTCTCCTTTTTGCGGGTTCTCCAGAGATATACTATTGGTATCACCAGTGCTATCATCATTGTTATTCCTATTCCAAGCGGGAACTCTGGGACTTCTTCTTTCCATTTGACGATCAAGTCGGCTATGCCATCACCTGGTTCGGGTGTTGGGTTCACCCACTCGACGTGGTACATAGCAGAGTATCCATCCGAGCGTGTCATGCCGATTTGTTCACTTTCGTCAAGTGCGCCGTCGCCATCCGTGTCTGTGTGATCGTTGATCTCCCATTCCTGGCAATGCTCTGGCTGAAGCTCATGCCAAAGCGATCCTATGACTGACGCAGTTTGATTCAGGTCTACAAACATTATGTCCGGTGTTTCAGCTACGTAGTAGCCGTCCTCAGGTTCCACCACGACCGTGTCGCCCTGGGCGTTTTTGTATTTACAGCTGACCTCTATCCCTTTCACAATTTGCTCAGTGCTTATGCCTGGGCCCATTAAGTCTATCACTGACGGCTGCGTTGCGCTTACTGTTATAAATTTGATCACACACAGCACAGCTACATCGTCGGCATAGAATGCATCTCCGCCTGCTCCTCCAAGTACTGGGTCCCAATCAGGGCCAGTGAGTCCATTGGCGTAGCCCGACATTGTACCAGATGCTACGTCTTTGGCTGGAGGCCCTTGCGCTGTCGAAACATCATATCCCAAGTATTGCAGATACACAGCATACATGTCCATGAAATCTTCGCCATAAGCACCTGGCACTATGTCTGCGACTTTTAAGGCTCTAGGGTCAACCCGCACACTAACCATGAATGAAGTAATGCCGTCTGCTGTGCCCATCCAAGTGTACGGACTCTCTATCATTACTTTTACTTCAAGGTTGGGCTGAGGCGGGGGGAATGGTGGCGGCGGAGGCAATCCAGCGTATATCAAGGGATCGACATAGAAGCGCACGTCTTCTTGTGCTTTCACTGGCGGTGGTAGGTATGTTGCTATTGTCCCTAACATAGATACAAACGCTAACAACACTAGTAGGCAGTATTTCTTTCGCATCTATTCTCTTCTCCTTTCTCGACTACCTTAGTCTTTAATAAGATTCTCAAATTTAAGGTTTATGGAACTAGTTTCTGGTCGCGTTTTTTGTGATCGTTTAGGCAAAGGTTTTTAGGTAGTTCCCTAGGAACATGCCGAAGTCGTCGAAATCAGTATCGCCATCGTAGTCGAAGTCAGCTTCTAGGTCGTAGCCTGGGTTTGCGCTGGTTTTCAGGTAGGACCCCAGAAAAGTATTAAAGTCATCGAAATCAACGTCTTTGTCACCGTCAGTGTCACCTGCATACGTGTTTCTAAAGTATCCATCCGTTTTATCGTATGTGATGGCCCCACCCGTGCTGTTAAGCAAAACTGTTTGCAGAGTCCCAGTAACCTTTATGAACAAGTCGGTACTGCCGTATCCCACAACAAGGAACTCAATTGAAACCAGTCGACCTTCACCACTAATCCCTGAAATATTACCTAGAATCGATTCAGCCATGCCAGTGTAACCCTCAGCATTATTTGTGAAATTAATCACCACACCACCAAGCGCTTCGGAGGATGTCTGATTCTCAGACAAAGCGAGAAACTCACCCGGAATAATGCTGCTAACATTCAAGATAGACGGATCCCAAGTTATGTTAACCTGCCATGTATACAGGTCAGTCACACCAGTGACATTCACATGAAAAGTGGTCGTGTTGTAAGGCTGCAAAGTGTGGTCTATAACAGCGGGCCCCATATAACTTGCAGGCCAAGGGCCCATAAGAACCTCTGCCGGAGAAGAACTCAGGGGAACCATTTCTGTAGGATTCATCAAGTTTACAAAAACAGAATTCACAAGGGGTGTGCTGATTATGAGCAGGATTCCCAAAAGCGAGACAAACAACGTTAGTTTCACTTTAACGTTAGTGACGGGGCCCAAATTTCTTCCTCCCTTCTCTTCCTCAACAATAAATGTTACATCACGTAATATTTTAGGTTTTCGCTAATTGTCTTCTAGATAAAGAAAAAGTATACATCATTGCATAACACACGACCTTCTTAAATAGCCAACCAGTTTTCAAAAAGAAAAGATTGGGGAAGAGCCTTTCTAAGGCCAACTAAGGCAAGGATTTGCCGAAGTTTTTGCTTATCTCAAAGAGATCGGAAGCGTCAATCTTGTCGTCGCCGTTTAAGTCGCAGTATGGGTCCCAGTTGGAATCTCCACGTTCAGAGCCATACGCTTCGTTTAAGGCAACCAGATCAGAGGCGCCAACCGCGCCGTCACCATCCACATCACCTAGAATCGTTACTAATATTGTGCCGTCGGTGAACGCGTTGTTGTACGTAGCAGTTTCTCCTGCAACTAC
>Ga0209636_10003744_pt1 | contig 15503 bp, 16 predicted proteins | sample DeeMarSWOR152_54_FD_187464 | JGI IMG/M metagenome (GOLD analysis project Ga0209636, IMG submission 187464) | Marine sediment microbial communities from White Oak River estuary, North Carolina - WOR-1-52-54 (SPAdes) (version 2) | ecosystem: Environmental > Aquatic > Marine > Intertidal zone >...
GAGAACCCCGAAAGGGTCACTGCGGGAGCGTTGGAGCGAAAGGGCAATGGGGTTCACTAGATGAAATATAAATAACTCTACTATTCAGGGAGTTACGAGTATTTATCATGTCAAACCCAGGAAACTCCAGTGAAATCCTACAAACACAGTCATATTTGGTCTCGCGTGCTGCTCTCAAGGCACACGGCATCGCCCTTCAAATGCTCATCCAGAGATCTCCTGATCAGGCCATTTCCTTTGATCTGTAGCTGCCTTTTCCATATAATAATTGTGTTCCAGAAACGAACGTTTTACCTAGCACGTTTGTGAACTTCTGACCCGAAAAAGGAGAGGAATATGACACCTCCGGAAAATTTAGTCGTTATCGGTGGTGTAGCGGCGGGGATGAGCGCTGCAAGCAGCGCAAAGAGGGCGAAACCCGAGCTTCATATCGTAGTCCTGGAGAAGGATGCGTATATCTCCTATGGTGCCTGCAGCCTTCCCTACTACATATCCGATGACGTGAAGGACTTCCATGACCTGATTGCACTCACGCCTCAGGTAGCCGAAAAGGAGAGAGGGATCCGCGTATTCACACGCCACGAGGCCCTTTCCATCGATAAGGTAGCCAAAAAGGTAAGGGCACGAGATTTAGAAACGGGGAAGGAGGTAGTGTTCCCCTACGACAAGCTTGTTTTGGCTACCGGTGGGTTGCCCATCGTGCCAGATTTGCCCGGGATCGACTTACGGAATATCTTTACGATCAGGACCCTCGGTGATGGTTTGGCCATTAAGGCCTTTGCAGATCAGGAGCGGCCAAAACGGGCCGTCATAGTCGGAGGCGGCTATATAGGCATGGAGATGAGTGAGTCACTGCGAAAGCGAGGCATGGAGGTAACGGTTATAGAGAAGATGGACCGGGTCCTCGGTACGATGGACCGCGAGATCCTCAAGACAGTTGAGCAAAAACTCACTGCGGAGGGCGTGAGGCTTTACAAGGAAACCTCCGTAGAGGGATTTGAGGGCAAAGCAGCGGTCGTCAGCAGGGTGGTCACTGATCGGGGCAACTTTGACGCAGATCTCGCAGTTTTGGCTGTGGGCGTGCGCCCGAATACCGCACTGACGGACGGGGCTGGAATAGAGCTTGGGGCAAGGGGTGCTATCGCCGTTGACGAGCATCTCTGTACGAATGTGCCTAATATCTACGCTGCCGGTGATTGTGCGGAGACCTTGCACCTTGTTACCTGTAAAAAGGTTTACATACCGCTGGGGACCACTGCCAACAAACAGGGGAGAGTTGCAGGCGAGAACGCTGCAGGTCTGGACAATGTGTTCGAGGGAGTGGTGGGCAGCGCTGTAACGAAGATCTTTGACCTGGAGGTGGCCCGCACGGGACTCACGACGTTGGAGGCGGAAAACGAGGGTTATGAGTATACGAGCTCCACCATCCAAGGATGGTCGCGAAGCCGTGCCTATCCTGCCGGAAAGCCTATAACGGTAACGTACGTTGTGGAGAAGGGCTCGGGTCGGCTGCTCGGTGCCCAGATGGTTGGGCAGGAGGGAGTCGCTCACAGAATAGACACGCTTGCCGCTGCCCTTTACAGCAGGATGACCGTGGAGGATGTGGCCCGTCTTGACCTCGCTTATGCTCCGCCGTTTGCAAACGTGTGGGACCCTATATTAATTGCAGCCAATGTGGCCTTGAAGAAACTCACTTAGGGTTGAAGGAGCGCTCACTTGTTCATGCAATATGAGTGATCGCAACTTGAGTCGAGATCTTGGGGGGTCGAGGCGGTCTCAGTTCTGAACGCATCGCTATGCTTTGTGTTTCCCCTTGAAGAGCTTGCTGTTACTCTTGCTTCTTGATTATCGTCACCTTAGGATCAAACCCTTCGGCAGAAGTACGTTTCGTTATATTGTCCTGCCTGGCAGTTACAGCTGTTCTAAGGATGGTCTTTGGGATAGCAACATATGCTCCATATCATGTGGGCCATGGGGCGAGATCGGATGATGTTGCTTTTTTGTTTATCATGGGGCTAGCATATTTGGGAGTTTCCCCTGAGCAAGAATATTATCATTTTGTAACTATGCTCGATACCTATGAGCGTTTTTATAAACGATATTCGAGAAGAATTGATGTTACCTTTTGGAAAAACCCATGGCTCGCCCTTGTGGGAAAAGGGTGAACCTGATTGTAGAAAGAGGAAAGGAGTTTCACAGACATGCGGATACTCTTGGTTGAAGATGATTTGAAGATCGCCTCCTTTGTTCTAAAGGGGTTGAAAGAGGCGGGCTTTGCCGTTGACCACGCTCAAGATGGCGAGCAGGGTCTTTATATGGCTGTAACTGAGCCCTACGATACAGCCATCATCGATATAATGCTCCCCAAATTGGATGGTTTGACTCTCATCGAGGAGTTACGGCGGAAAAGGATCAACACACCGGTAATTATCCTCAGTGCCAAGCGATCGATAGATGATCGAGTCAAGGGCCTGCAAACAGGGAGTGACGACTATCTCACCAAGCCATTTGCCTTTTCCGAACTTCTAGCACGCGTTCAGGCGCTCATTAGACGCTCTTCCAGGACAGCAGAGCCTACGAGTGTTACCGTGGGAGAGCTCTCCGTAGACCTTCTGAAACGGGAGGTTACCCGAAGCGGCACTAAAATAGAGTTGCAGCCACACGAGTTCGCCCTGCTCGAGTATCTAATGCGCAATGCGGGACGGGTGGTTTCCAAGACTATGATTTTGGAACACGTTTGGGACTACAATTTCGATCCACAGACGAATGTCGTAGACGTGTTGGTTTGCCGGTTGCGAAACAAGGTGGACCGGGATTTCGACAACAAGATGATACATACCATCCGCGGAGTTGGCTATGTTCTTAAGATCTCTTAAGCAACTGCGGAAAAAAGTCGGCTTCCGACTCACTATTTGGTATTCGGGCATTTTTATTTTAAGTGCTCTATTCCTTTTTGCCCTCGCATATTTTCTTCTTTCATCATCCTTAAGCAAACAGGATCATGAGGCTATTGAGTTAAGGCTCCAGGAGCTTTCAGCCCTTTATCAAACAGGGGGCAGGGAGTTGTTGGAAAGAGAAGTTACTGTGGAGAAGAAATTCGAAAAGAAAATCCCTTTCTTTACCCGGCTTGCGGGGCGTGATAATGAGACCTTATTCCTGCATATTCCCTATCAGTGGGTAGAATTCGACATCAAACTGCTTGAGAAAATGACTCCCGATACAACCATGAGGTGGACTCGTTTACCCTTAAAAAACAATAGAAACGCACTTGAAGTTGCCTCAATCCGTTTGCCCAACGATTATCTGCTGCAAGTCGGCAAGAGTACCGAGGATCGGGAAAAGATTCTAAGGCATTTTCGCGAGATCTTTACAGCCGTCATGGTTCCCCTCATTCTGTTTGGCTTTGCTGGCGGAGCATTCCTTGCGTTTAGAGCGCTTCGGCCGATTCGTCACCTAATCAGTGCCGTCCGTTCTGTGGGTCCGAACAGAATGGACACCCGCGTGCGGAGCCCCCAGACAGGTGACGAGCTTGACGAGCTAGCCACGCTCTTTAACGGAATGCTGGAAAAGATTGAGACCTTGATAAATGGAATGAGAGATTCGTTGGATAATGTCGCCCATGACTTGCGAACCCCCATGACGAGACTGAGAGGTATCGCCGAAATAGCGTTGCGATCGGATCAGAACCTGGAGATCTGCCGTGAAGCCCTGGCCGACAGCATAGAGGAATCGGAACGGATACTTACAATGCTGAACACGCTGATGGACATCTCCGAGGCGGAGACAGGAGTCATGAAACTGGATCTAGAAAGCGTGAATGTCTCGGCTCTGATAGAGGGTGTTGCCGAGCTTTACCGATATGTTGCTGAGGATAAGGGTATACTCGTGCATACAATGGCTTCAAATGACCTCTACTTGACTGCGGATCCCAACCGGATGAGGCAGATCCTGGCAAATCTGCTGGATAATTCCATAAAATATACTCCCACCGGAGGAAGAGTAGATATCGAAGCGCACCACAGAGGACAAAAAATCGTTATCCTCGTAAAGGATACGGGAACTGGGATTCACCCCGAAGAACTCCCCAGAATATGGGATCGGCTCTATCGGTGCGATCAAAGCCGCTCACAAAAAGGACTTGGCCTGGGCCTGAGCCTAGTAAAGGCCATTGTCCAGGCGCACAAAGGCCAAATCGAAGTCTTCAGTGAACCCGGAAAGGGATCAAACTTTGTTATTTCTCTTCCGTCTAACAATGACCAATCTTAGGGTCATCCATCCCAAATAACCTTACCAAATTGTAATGTTCTTGCAAGGCTCCTGAAAACTTCTCTGTTTATAGTAATCACAGAAAGAACGCTTTGTGAGAAGCCCTAGCTAATACAAAAGCGAACAGAAAGAGGGGGGGTCCGTGACTCTGATACTTCGAAGGGATATCCGGCAACTCGAACTCGACGCGGAGAAGGTGCAAAGGGGCCTGGATATGCTGAAGCGGGATTATGGAGCATGGGGCAATCAATGCCAGCAGAATGAGTTGGCGCAGCTCATCGAAAATCTCAAGCGGCTGGAATCTGATGTAAGTACAATGCTCTCAGATTGCATATTTCTGGGGCGTCAATACTGGAAAGATCATAACGTGCCCCTCATTGATAGACTCCACCAATCCTTTACTACCATGAATACCCTTTTTAACGATCTCAAGGAGATCGGATTAGCCCTTAGTGAAGCGAATGTCAATCCTTCTGGCCTTGAGCAGCTGGTTGTTGATTGGGACCGGCTCAAAAAATCAATCGATCAAACCCAGAGACTTGTGCAGCATCCTCAGAAAAGGAGGAAGAACCATAACTGGCTCTCCCCAGTTCGCCAAACGGGCGGAGGTCACCCTGGAGCTGAACCCGCTAGTCTAGTGGCCGAGGAGGCGCCGAGCCAGGAGTCTGCCGAACCTTTCAAGTAGGCCACATCCATAAGACAAACGGCTCTTCAGGTCAAAGAAAAAAGGGCGGATCAGACATCAACTGAGCGAAAGGAGTAATAATTTCTCTATCGACGTAGTCAAACAGAGAAGATAAGTGAGAAGTATTTTGTGCAAGTGTTTTCATAACCTTGTCGGTCTACTAATCTTCGTATTTCCGTTGGCGATGGTGCTCATGCCGCTTCAAACTGCACTGGCTCAGGGTGGGAAGGGCAGGAAAGGTTCAGTTGTTTTGCAAACCGCGATTGTGCAGATGGCACAGAAGACTACGCCCGGTTCGGCGCCCATTGAGCTGATTCCCGACGGCGAAGTGGGGCGCGGATGGTTGGGTGTCAGCGTCCAGGATCTCACGCCCGACTTGGCTAAGTCATTGGGTGCGGAGAGCACCAAGGGTGCACTGGTAGCAGTAGTCGTGAAAGGGGGGCCTGCAGACAGAGCAGGTATACAAAGAGGTGATGTGGTAATCGCTTACCGGGACAAGAAGATTCCCGACAGCTACTCACTCCTCAATGAAATTGCCACAGGCCCTATTAACCAAGAAGTAACGGTAACCCTCCTACGCAAAGGCAAGCAGGAATTGCTTAGGGTTAAAATTGGAAATGCTGAAGCTTTTACCAGAACATCAGCCATCTTCCTCAGAGATCGGTTGGGTGCAGAGGTTCGGCCTTTGACTGTTAAGGAAGTCACGAAGTTCAATCTCAACTCGCGCAAGGGAGTTGCCATCATTTGGCTAGACCCGGAAGGCCCCTTAAGGGAAGTGGGCTTTGAACTGGGAGACATGATCTTGGAGATTAACGGCCGACCCATCAAAGGACTGGAGACCTTTATGAATTTGGTAGGTACAACGCACACTAGTCAACAGATTACCTTGCTTGGCCTAGACCACCGAAGCGGCCGTACCGGATATGTCCAAGTTAGAGTGAGATGAGAGGGCGCCGTGCCTTGCGGTACATTTATACTCGCGCGCCCCTCCCAGCCGGCTCAGGCTCTCTGCACAGTGCCCGCGGGCAGCCGGCTTTCAGATCTGCTGAAAGGTCTGCGACCCTAGCCCAAGCAAGGAGGTCGCTAAATGAGAGGATGACGTTTCCTGTCAGGATTTAAGAAGAAATCTGAAACGAGACCATCCTCAGTGATCTGGCGACTGCACGCACATCGTTTTCACTAGAACGAGTCCGGAGATCGAACCGTACGAAGTAATCCAAAGAATTCGTAAGATCAAACACCTGGAAACTCGTTAGGTTGCCGGCTAATTTGGGATCGGCAAGCTAACATTGTGACAGCTTTTTTGATTCTCTTGTCCGATTTGGAAATAGATTTTCTTTAACGGGATGTATCGACTTGTCTTTTAGCTGGTAACGGTTTGGAATGAAAGAGGTTTTCTTCTCGAAGATTCGGAAAGGCTTGAAAGATATTATGGTGGCCTTCACCCGTCGCGAGCATCTTTTTATGATCGTGATGGGAGGAATTGTTGGTGTAGCAGGGGGATACGGCGCCGTCGGGTTTCGAAGGCTCATTGCCGTTACAGCTGAAATCGGGTGGGGCAGTGTGTCCAGAGTGGCGGGGAAGAATCTCCTGGTGATGGCACTGGCAGCTCCCTTCTGGGCAAAGGTCTTAATCCCCACAATGGGAGGCCTGTTAGTGGGGATGATTGTCTATTATTTCGCTCAAGAGGCCAAAGGACATGGTGTGCCTGAAGTGATGGAGGCTGTAATCCTAAGAGGTGGGAGGATGAGAACCCGAGTGGTCCTCGCCAAGGCCTTTGCATCTGCACTTTGTATCGGTTCCGGTGGCTCAGTGGGTCGTGAAGGTCCCATAGTGCAGATCGGCTCCGCCATGGGCTCGGCTATCGGAAGATGGCTTAAAATGTCTGGGGCTCGCGTACAAACATTGGTGGTTTGCGGTGCTGCGGCGGGTATCGCCGCTACCTTCAACGCCCCTATTGCAGGTACGCTTTTCCCCTTAGAGATTATCTTGAGCGAATTTGGTGCGTCCCAGCTTATCGCCATCGTTGTCTCCTCTGTAACTGCCACCGCGCTGTCTCGCCACTACTTGGGCAACTTCCCCGCCTTTAAGGTTCCACCGTACGAGCTTTTGCAGCACAGCGAGTTGTTCCTCTATTTGATATTGGGGGTTTTGGCGGGGCTGGTCGCTTATGCCTTTATTCGCCTTCTCTATGGGATGGAGGATTTTTTTGAACGATGGAAGTGCCCCGAATTCATTAAACCCGCCATCGGAGGGGCTATTCTTGGATGCATCGGCCTCCTTTTCCCACAAGTCTTCGGTGTGGGATATGAATCAGTTACCCAGGTCTTAGGCGGTGAGGTATTGGGGATTACACTTGTAGGGCTCCTGATAGCTAAGATACTGGCAACCAGTATCACGATCGGGTCTGGAGGTTCAGGAGGGATATTTGCTCCATCCCTCTTTATGGGATCAGCTTTGGGTGCTGCTTTTGGTCAGATTGTTCATGTCCTTTTCCCTTACGCTACTGCATCCCCTGGTGCATACGCCCTCGTGGGCATGGGGGCGGTGGTTAGCGGTACCACCAGAGCCCCTATTACCGCCATGCTCATCATCTTTGAGATGACCGCAAACTACCGCATTATCCTCCCTTTAATGTTCGCCTGCATTATAAGCCTGGTAATTGCAGCCCTCTTATCGAGGGATTCGATTTATACCCTTAAACTGGTCCGCAGGGGGGTGAATATCTACGGTGGAAAGGAGCTCAACGTTCTCAAGCCGCTAAAGGTAGCTCAAGTAATGGCTTCCGAGATTGAGCTGGTACCTCCCTCAGCTCCCTTGCCCGACCTTGTTGCCAGGATGATGATGGGCTCCCATTCACATCTCTTTGTACTCGGTAATAATAAAAAGATCCAGGGTCAGATTTCCCTAGAAAATCTGAGACCCATTCTGAAAGATTATGAGAGTGTTTGTGATGCCGTAATTGCCGCAGATCTGATGGACAAAGCCGTAACGGTGGTGAATACTGAGGAATCCCTTGATGTAGTAATGCGGCTCTTTGAGAAGCTTGATCTTGATGAGATTCCTGTGGAGGACAAGGGGCACTTGGTCGGCACGATAAGGAAGGGTGATGTAATAAAGGCTTACAACCGGGAGATCTTTAAAGCAGATATGGCTTCAGGTTTGGCCACCTCTCTTTGTCTCCAACAAAGGATGCACCCAAAACAAGTGAGTGTGGGGGGAGGATTTCTTATATTGGAGGCTGCTTCCCCCAGGATGTTTGTGGGTGAGAGTTTGGAAGCCCTAAAACTCAGAGAGCGTTTTGGAGCCACGGTTTTAACTATCAAAAGGCCGGCGAAAGAGCAAGCTGGTGAGGTCTCCTACCTGCTTCCCACATCTTCAACTATTATAGAAGATGGCGATGTGCTCACAATCTTCGGCCTTCAGAGGGATCTTTCCAATTTTCCCTGTGATTAGAGAAGCTTGGCTTAGGATTGCTTTCAGCTGGGTTGATCGCTTTCAAGATTGAAGAGCTTTCAGGCATTCAAAGAAGGCACAGAGCCCACCATGTATTCCCCAAGACCAGACCAAGCCAAACCAGTAGAATTCATCGAGCTCGATATGGACTTCTCCGGTAAATGAGGATAATGAGTTCAAAGGGCTTGGCCACCTCATCAAAAAGGAGCGCCCTTCCTTTGTTGTTCTCGTCCCGATTTTAATCCCTTCCGGCTGTCGCCATAGATACGGCCCCTCCCTATCGAAGAACCTTACCAAATTGTAATGTTCTTGAAAGACTGCTGAAAACTTCCTTGGTTACATTAACTGAAAAGAGATTTACTTTCAGGCTCTCTCATTGACCAGACGCTTAAGTACCAAGGAGGCATACTGTGGATAGAATAGTGATCATTTCTGACCACACAGGCTGCAGCATTAGCTTATGTGCTCTACTCGATAAGTTTTTTCCTGACTATGGACTCAGTTTCTGGAAAGTCACGCGCGTGAGGAGATCAATGAGTTGAATCTTCTCCTGTTAACAAAGAACGAGGTGAGACACGGACCGGAAAAATCCCACAAGGGTGTAATGGAGGAAACATGGATCAATTAGCAAATCGACATGAAATGAACAGGGTCAATCTTAAGAGTTCCCAAATAACAAAACAGAGGGCCCATATGACTAAAAAATGCGATAAGACACCTTCTGTTTGTAGTCGTTCCAAGGCATCCAACAGTAACAGGCGAATTATGGTCGTTGATGATGAGGAAGCAATTCGCCATATCCTTTCAACGGTCCTTTCCGGAGTCGGGTATGAAGTGGTAGCCGCCAGCAGGGGTGCAGAAGCTCTCAATCTGTTTCTGAAAAGCTCCTTTGCCCTTGTCTTAACGGATCTCGAAATGCCTGGAATGGATGGTTGGGACTTAGCATCCCGCATTAAGGATAAATTTCCCAATATTCCGGTTGTGATGATGACCGGTCGAGCAAAAGAGGATGTTATTGAAGGAATGAAAGGGAATTATGTTGATTCTGTGATCTTTAAGCCACTTCGATTGGAGAATATTCTAAAAACGGTGCAGAAAATGTTGGGCACTGAGCAGGCCCAGAAAAGCACACCAGCTTCATTAAATAATCCGGCAGCAGATCAAAGAACGTCAGGGTAGAATCGGCATAGGCTCAAGGAGAATCGATAGTAACTTTCACTTGACACCGCCCCTATATTTGAAAAATAAACACAGATCTTGTAGATGTTCCATTTATGCGTACCAGGAAAACGCCTTCTGTTCGGCTTCCATGACATAATAGGGAATGCCCTTTGGAGTGAGAGGCGGGATGTATTATCTCCATATCGTAACGCTACTAGCATTAGTAATCTCTTTGCTTGTAAACAGGAAAAAAACCCTCAAGGCAGCCAGGATCGCTCTCAAGAGGTTTCTGGCTATTTTGCCGGCCTTTTTGATCATGCTCATTCTTGTCTCAGTCGTTCTTTTTCTCCTCCCTGATAAACTTATCACACAGTATCTTGGTAGCGAGAACATACTCACTGGGGTACTCTGTGGCTCTCTATTTGGCTCCATCACGCTCATGCCCGGTTTTATCGCCTTTCCCTTGTGTGGAATTCTGTTGAAGAAAGGAGTCCTCTATATGGTGCTATCGGCCTTTACCACCACACTAATGATGGTGGGAGTGCTCAGCTTTCCCATAGAAAAGGCCTACTTCGGTACTAAAGTAACTATACTCCGGAATAGCCTCAGTTTCCTCACTGCGCTTGTGGTCGCGGTAATGACGGGCGTTTTCTTTGGGGAGATCTTCTGATGAAGCGAACCGATATTATGAAAATAGTCCTTATATCATGTTATTTTCTCTTCATTGCCATCTCTTTTTTTCTTAAGTTCAATCCAGGAAAGGAGATCGGTCAAAATTTCTCCTCCTTCTCTGTGGATATGGTAAAGGTGTTACCCTGCGCGTTTCTCCTCATAGGACTGTTTGAGGTATGGGTAAAAAGGGAGACGGTTGAAAGGCATTTCGGGGAGAAATCCGGCATCAGGGGATATGTGTGGGCGGTGCTCCTGGCGGGGACCATCGTAGGCCCTTTATATGTGGCGCTCCCAGTTGCCCATTCCCTCTACAGGAAAGGGGCTCGACTCAGCGTGATCTTCACCTATATAGGGGCCTCAGCCATCTGCAGAATCCCGATGACCATATTCGAGGCATCTTTTTTAGGGATAAAGTTCACGATGATCAGGCTGTTGGTATCGATACCACTGGTAATCGTAAGCTCCATAGTATTGGGAAACTATTTAGTTGGGAGCGACTATGAAATCATGGAGGGAAAGTAACAGGTGAGCTGGTAATTGCATGTGTTTTGGGCCTCCTATCCTTTGGCTTCTTGCCAGAGCTTTTGTCTGAACATCGCGTGATTAAAGTAAAGATTACGGAATCAAATATAGAATATCAAGCGGGTATCGATTTCTTAGAGAAACCATCCTCCTGCAATCCTCTTTTTTGGGCGGATCTTTTTCTCCTCTTAGGCTTGAGATAAGAGGGACATACCCACAATGTAAAGGGGATTTAATAGAATGTGGGTCTTCGCAAGATACCCCAACTCCAATCTGCAGCCCCTGGCAATTTACGGACGGCACACCAGAGCAACACTTGATGACGGAGTCCATAGTGGATAGTCCACTCCAGCTTGCACTTACTCACGCAGTACCCTCACATACAGGTCCATCGGTGTGCCATGGGCTGCAGTACCGATAAAGCAGCCAACTCCTCCGAAAATGATCCAATTATCTCCCCCTTCATAATAATTCACCCTGATCCTAAAGTAATCAATATACCCCTCGTTTCCTGCAACCAAATCCCAGGCGTTTAAATACCACCACCCATTAGGATCTTCACCGTCAAAAAAACTACCCTCAACTCGCCAGTTCAAATAAATATCATTGTCATTATCGGCATCATCATCAAATCCGGCATCGGTTGCATTTCCTGTTCCCAGGGGCCAAATGACCTTGAGGCTCCCATAGGGGCTCTCTAACGCAAGTTCGATATCCGACACGGCAACATCCGCTATCATGAGCTCATATTCAACAGAGGTTATGATAGCGCCATCTGGAGCCCCACTCAGATAAACCTCTGACCATGTTCCGGTAGGATCTGCATCAGGTATTGTCACGGCCATATCGTTGTTTCCAGATAATTGGCCACACAGCGCATTTGAAGCGGCGAGACCAATACAGCAAAAGGTCAGAAAAAAGAGATGGAGTGTGCTATTTCCTAATTTCATGAGAGTTTTTCCTTGTATCCACTCTTGCAGGCATCCTCACCTCCTGGTTTTTCAGATCTCCTTCCCAGCACAGCTAGTGGTTTGCTTTCTTCTGCGTCTTTCCCTACCATTATCATTAAAATAAGGGACGCGTCCAGATCATAGACATATAGGGTCGTGTCATCAATCATCCTCACGGTGGTTTCTGGCCCCTTAGATAATAACCATAGCCAAACACTCGTTTTTTGGGCCCAAGATCTTCCAGGTTTCTGGGTGGTTGTTTGCTCTGGCTTTCATCCGACCAACGATCTCCAACAATAGTTGCTCGTCTTCTACGGAATCAAAGATACAACACCAAGCAGATATCGATTTCTGAGAGAAACGGTCTTTTCTGAAAGCCTCTCTATTTCCGCCCTTAAGTCTGGGATAAAAGGAACATACACACGATGAAAAGTAAATTTGATAGGATGTGGGTCGTGGGAAGGTATCAACGGCAAGGAAGTTTGCGATGATCTGCATGGCATTTAGTTTGTTGGATGTTGTGACCTGGCACCCTCAACCCCGGGCCGATCAGCACGACGGCAGGGAATTCGGATGCCGCGAGAAATCTGGGGCGACATCATCTCATGGCTTGAGGTTTTGATATGCTTAAGCCGTCGTAAAAGAACTCTGTGTGATTTCTGCGGATTCCGGGGACACGATGATTAATTATTCACTGTTGCTACATTCTGATAGCAGTCTTTGAGGACGGCGGCAAATGAATGTCCAAATAATAATCTCGTATTGTGTCCCCCGAATTATATACCTCAGCGCCTTCTCATTTTGATTCTTAGCATAAGGGCTGTTATTGTTGTTAGCATGGCCAGGATGGCCAAAAAGATAAAACTCAGTTCGTATGAACCTGTTTTATCTCTCACTAAGCCGGCCACGTATGGACCGAAAAGCATTCCTATGTTACTGACTGTGGCCAGAATACCAAAGCCTAAGCCTAAGTTCTTGGGCTCTAAAATGTTTGATGCAAAAGAGAAGACCGGAGCTGGGATAAATGCCACGGCCGCAGCCATAACAACCATTGGAAAGACGAAATCGGTTGACCGAGTAACTAGGTAGATTGCGGTGGCTATCAGTACCCCACCGGCCCCGATGAAAAGATCGTTGTTACTTACCTTATCTACTACATAACCAATTACTGGGCTTAGAGCTAACGCGCCCCACATAAGTAAGCTTGCGAGGAAACCAGCAAAGCCAATGCTGAATCCCTTTGCTACGAAAAAGTCCGGTGCAAAAGTCGAAAATGATATGACTGCCGCATTGAACCACATCCAACAAAGGCTTATCAACCACACCGGTGCCCCAAGCTTCAGCAAGGTTGAGAACAACCCTGCCACCTTTTCTTCATTCTCACTGGATATTCTTTGGGCCGGGTCGGGAGGCGGCTTATAGAGCAAGAGAAAGGCAGCTAACCCTATGACACTCACCATAGCCGTAATGAAGAGTGGCGCTCGCCAACCCAAGCCTTGGCCCAACCTGCCAAAAGCTGTAAAAGAGACAATGGTTCCGACCGGCATTGCCGTATTGTAGATCCCCATTGCGGTTCCTATTTCACTACCTCTAAACCACTGCGAAAGCACCTGTGCAGCCACGATAGAGATGGTTGCAGCGCCGGCCCCGGCAACAACTCTTCCTAAACCAGCGTACAGAAAGGAACCACTCACCCCAACGATTAATGTCCCAATAATGACAAAGATGAGAGAAATCGCGCCTGTCTTAAAAGGTCCCCATTGGTCAGCAAGCATCCCGGCCAAAATCGCCAACAATATGGCTGGCAATGCAAAGAGGCTCATGAGTGAACCAGCCTCGGCATGAGTCAATTTCAATGCATCGATAAGCAGGGTAAGAATAGGCGGTAGACACTGCATTGTGAAAGCAAACACCAGCATAGAGAGCCAAGAGAGGATTAAGATTATCCACCGATATTTAGGTGTTGCCATATTTCACCGCCAATACTTGTCACTTTCACAAACAGTTGGGCTAGAATAATTCCCTGAGAGCAGAGGCGGCTGTGTAAATGCTCCCAACCCCACTAACGTATTGCGTAACTCTCAGCGCCTCGGTGATCTCTTCTTTGGTGGCACCAGCTTGGGTAGCTGCCTGAGCCAATGCCTTTACACCCTGAACCGCTCCGTGAGATGCATCTAAGGCCATCGCAATGAGCAGCTTAATTCTCTTGGGTAAGGCACCGTCGGCAAGTGCGAGCTCCCTGGTTTTTTCAACGAGGTTGAGAAGCTCAGGGTCAAGTTTCTCAAAGATCTTCAAAGGATGTTCAGCCATTTTGTCACCTCCTCTTTTTGTTTTACTTCGAAATCCTAATAGAGGCAGCAGTTCTACTTGTCCAAAGTTTGGAGCAGGTCGTAAGCAAAAAGAAATTGTTATACTACTATCATCTTCTCGGAGACCTGATCAATCAAGTAACCCACCTCACTTTAGAATTCATGTAACTTTTTTGTCTAATAAAGGCACAGGGCATTATGATAATTCTTCCACTATAAAATTGGAGACAGCTTCCCAGAGCCTTTAGTTCAGCAGCACTTGATTTCACTGGAGGTTACTAAATCAAATCTACAATATCAGCGAGCTATAGATTTCTGAGAGAAACGGTCTTTTCTGAAAGCCTGTCTATTTCCGCTCTTAAGTCTGGGATAGGGGGCATACCCACAATGGAAAGGGAATCTGATAGGATGTGGGTCGTGGGAAGGTATCTGAAATGTAAGGGGATCAAAATGATCACGGGACGCGAGTTATTGATTTATAAATGGATGTCCGACCCTCTATAAAGCATTAAGTGCAACAGTAAAACGGAGACTTGACCCGTCCGAATCCTCTTCGCTCCAGATCTCCAAGATCTGATTTTAAGGCACGGAGCTGAGAGTGCGTTGTTTCTTTGTGCAGTCTGGATGGCTGCTATTAGGATGGAATAACGAACGGTGCTTGTACAAATGCAGGGTGAGGCATCATCAGTAAATACTGAAATAAATGGGTAGGACGCCTGTTTCGTGAAATGCTTCGATAATCTCCAGAATTCCTATCAGCCAGATAAACATAAGGGCACGAAACATATCCCTTTTAAGTATTCTCGGGTTTACCGTGTATGTTTCGGGTTCGTGGAAAAGTGATAATTTCGGAAAAAAGGCAGGAGTGTTCCTGCGATATGCTTCAAATCGCTCCCCGTGAAGAGTGAGCAATCTCCTCTCTTCGCTCCTGATAACGCTTGGGTAATAAACCGAAAACAGAATAACAATAACACACGGAATCAGCAACGTCTCAGTTGCAAGTCCCACCCCGGCACCTCCGATCATGCTGAAAAGATACAAGGGATTCCTCGATATCGAATATGGTCCAGAAGTCACCAGTGTGCTGTCCTTATACCCTCCAATGTAGAGTGAACACCACAACCGACCTAATGATGCGATCCCCACTAAGATGCACCCCATCAAAAACAAAATATTACTGACGAATGAAATTCTCTCCCATGCGCTGGAGGAAAACATGATAATTATGAGCAGAATGACGGCAAAGATTCGGGTTATAGGAGTGCGCATTTTTTCAATAATCGAATGTGACGGCATCAGCGCTGATCCATTTTTCTCATGTTTACCACGTATATCGCCTCGATATTCTTTCACAGCGGTTAATAGTTACCGCCCTTCATCTGATAAAATATTGGTTTTCTTTTCTAGAATTCGCAGTGTTAGCCAAACCAAGAGCCCCGCCGCGAAGATTATGCGCCACATAGAATCTAACTCCAGCTTACC
>Ga0209636_10003746_pt1 | contig 15498 bp, 10 predicted proteins | sample DeeMarSWOR152_54_FD_187464 | JGI IMG/M metagenome (GOLD analysis project Ga0209636, IMG submission 187464) | Marine sediment microbial communities from White Oak River estuary, North Carolina - WOR-1-52-54 (SPAdes) (version 2) | ecosystem: Environmental > Aquatic > Marine > Intertidal zone >...
CGACCTCGTCCCCTTTTCTCAACCTAAGAACCCGAGTGGCAAGAGTGAGGGCACCTGTGCAAGAGGTAACTGTGATTGCATGCTTGACTCCACAGTATTTTGCGAACTCGCCCTCAAACTTGCGGTTTACTGGACCCCACCCAGCCAAGGACTCGGCGTTTTTCAGAGTGTCTCTCATGACCTCGAGTTCCTCATCCCCGAAGAGGCTTCCTATGCCTCTTTCCCAAACTCTAAGCTGAGCGCCCATTTGTGTCACCAGCATTCTTGTAGCGTTACCCTCAGAATGAGGTTTTTTCTATTTAAGTCTTCTAACTTCTTTGCACGCCTACAAAACCTTCGTCGAAGAATACGGGTTTGTAGCCGTTACTAGTTACCCACTCAATCGCTGCAATCACCTTCTTTTTAAAGTCGGGTTGATAAGCTTGGTGGCTTGGATAGAAGCAGTATTCATGGATCATCAACTCCATTATCTCGGATTGGTGGGGATATCTTGCGACCTCGTCTAAATGGGTTGCTATCTCGTCCAATTCAAGGACGTTAATGACTATGTCGTGTCTAACAAAGATTATTCCAGTTCTCATATCTTTCCAGTAATCGTGAGTGCTAAGGTATCCGGTCTTCTCGTTGTCGAGATAATATGACACACAGGGCCTCTCAGTTATAGTTTTCTCGAATGCCGAAGGCCCCTTGTAGTTCCATGTGAAATATCCCACCAGCCCCCGTATCCCGCAGTTTCCTAAAGCTATACAAGCCTCCAAAGGGGCTTCTCCCCAGTGAATGGTTGTGAAATCGCTTAGGAGCTCCTTACCAGCGAAACGCTCGATCTCCTTCGCGACTAAGAGATAGTCCCGCTTCATCTCCTGATAGGTTGCGTTCAAGTAGGGTTTATCCGGGTTATGTTGGAGGGCGTGAAAGGTTAGTCTGAGCCAATCTGCGTTCTCTACCCATTCAGAACTGTATCTGTCGGGCATTTCTGTAAGGTTGAATCCATCAGTTTGGTAGTATATGTTAAACTGGATCTTCGTTCCATATTCCTCATGAACCTGTTTCCAGAAATTCAAGTATTTATTGTCAAACAATGAACGATATCTGCCAGCATTTGACGCCAAGTCTTTGAGGAAAGCGATATTGTCGTCGACTGAGAACCTGTAACGTTTCATTGAGTTCTTGTCCCATAGAACCGTGATGACATCCGCGCAACCCACTCCAACCTGATTTCTCTCCGCAAATGCAACAATCCTATTCTCTTGTTTTTCCAGACTTACATTACACGTGAATCTGCCATCAGCAACTTCCGCCTCATTTTCATTAACCCAAACCTTATTGTGCTCTTGCGAAACCGTCCCGCGGACAGCGATCTCCAGCCCCTTGGCCGTTGACCTACCATCGTTTCTATTTAAGATTGCTCCGTCGATCGGCTCCAGTATCCTGATCAAATCCATATCACTTGGCTCGACATATGAGCAGTCCAGAAATAAGCTTTGTGGGAAACATCCTCGTCGAAAAGGAGATGGAACCAGATCAGCCTCATGTTACTTGCCAGAAAAGAACAAGCCTAAACAGAGGATCAACTGGCATTTGCGGGATCGATAGCTTTCCGCATGTCAGGCCACGGACCACGCATGAGTACGATTCAGTCTGCCAAACCTCAGCTAAGTTTTTCATTCCTTTACCAGCTCAGACAATGCCTGCGCAAGGATCGATCTCGCCCATCTAGTACTTGAGCCCAGAATAGGGGCCGATCGATGGGTTTGAGAAGAACCATCACAAGGCCCTCTCATTATGTCAAAGGTTTTTATATTCGTTCCAAGACTAACCTTCAGATCATCGTGAGATAGTGCAGGTGTTGTATCATGCCCAAAAAAGTCGGGTGGGGAATAGTGGGATTGGGGTCAATCGCAGGACACGCGCATCTTCCGGCGATAAGTGAGTCTGACAACTCAGAGCTTATGGCTGTATGCAGCAGGTCTGAATCTAAGGCGAAAGAGTGGGCGAGGCGGTTTGGAGCCAAGAGGGCTTACTCAGACTACCTCGAGATGATCAAGAACCCCGAGATCGATGTGATAGACATCACGACGCCAAACTCCCTCCACTGCGAGGAAACAGTCCTAGCCGCAGAAGCGGGGAAGCACGTATTTTGTGAGAAGCCTATGGCCCCCACGGTTAAGGAATGCGAGAAGATGATCGCTGCCTGCAAGAGAAACAATGCAAAGATGATGATAGGATACATGCTCAGGTTCAAGCCTCATCACACGCGAATAAAGGAGATGATAGAAACCGGCGAGCTTGGCACACCATTCCTCGGTAGAGCACAGTATCACGAATGGGTCCCAGACGACGAGGAGACTTACTTGAAGAGTACTGAGCTGAGCGGCGAGAATCCTCCATTGCAGGACGTAGGCGTTCACTGCATAGACACATTGAGGTTTCTGATGGGAGAGGTCATTGAAGTAATGGCGTATTCAGACAGGATTATTCACAGATATCCTGCGGACACGGTTTCCTCGCTCCTTTTGAAGCTCGAACGCTCCGCCTATGCTTTCGTTGACTCCAGCTTCTGCACAAGGTTCGCCCAGAGACCGCAGAAGTTGGAGATATACGGCACCAAAGGAAGCGTATTTGCGGCGACTCTTGGAAGCGGTCCCGGCGGCAAACTAGAGACCTTGACGGCGGACGGAGCGAGAAGTTACGAGATCCCCGAGGAGAACCACTATCTGAAGGAAATAACTCACTTCTCCGATTGCATAGTCCGTGGCATGCAACCGGCAGTATCCGGAGAAGAGGGGCTGAAGACGCAGAAGGTTGTTGCAGCGGCTATCGAAAGCCAAAAAAAGGGCGTGAAAGTAAGAGTATCTGATGTGCATTGAAGAAGGGCATCTTTCTAACAGAATCGCAAAGACCATTAGCCCTCTTCCTTATCTCTCGTCAGACACTTGTGCGAGAACCTGATTTCACCCGGGAAAGTCCAATACGCAACTTAAGAGCAATGTTCCTTTCTACCGGCTCTGGGTCAGACCTCTGGGAAAAAGAAACAAGGCTTAAATAGGTCATTTCCGACTAAGGGCTGCTGGTTAGGGAGTTGTGACTTTGGCTGAAGAGAAAATCTCAATCATCGGGGGCGGTAGCGCTTACGTTCCGGGAATCCTGTATTCTTTCGCCAGACTTGGAGGAGGCATTCCTGGAAGCGAGCTTTGCCTGATGGACATCCAGCCATCTCGCTTGCCTGTGATGCAGAAACTGGGCGATGTAATGGTCAGAGAAGCAGGCGTTAACCTTAGAGTCACCGCAACAACGGACCTGAAAGAGTCCTTGGAAGACACCACTTTCGTCTTGACAAACTTCCGTCCAGGAGGGCTGGAATGCTTGAGACTGGACGAAGAGATTCCGGCTAAGTATGGAATCCTTGGGCAAGAGACGACTGGACCTGGAGGAACCTTCTTCGCCTTGCGCTCTGTGCCCCAAGTTCTCAAACTGTGCGAAGCCATGGAAGAGGTCTGTCCCAATGCCTGGCTGATCAATTATACAAATCCGACTAACTTCATTGCTGATGCTGTGAACCGAAGAAGTAGAGTTAAGTGTATTTCCATTTGTACAGGAGGGGGCAATGGACTCTATTACGGGCTAACACAGACCTTTGGCATGAAACTGGGGGATGTCAGACCGACATGCGGCGGGACAAACCATCCAGCAAACTGGCTCATACAGCTCCAAGCTAGAGGCGAGAACGGTTTACCGCTTCTCCGAAGACTAACGGAAGAGCGGTTGAAGAAAGCAACGGGTCAAGAAAGAAAATACGTGAAGTTCAGAGTGAAAATCTGGGATACGTACGGTGTCTACCCGGCAAACGCCGGCTACCTTTATCCCTACTTCCATCACGATGAGGCTCTAGATAGGTACCGTGCTGGAGACTCTCTGTATAGTAGGTTCATGAAAGACCTTCCAATACAGTGGAACAACTTCGAGGCCATGGCTAGGGGAGAAAAACCTGTCTACTTGGATCCCAAGATGCACCATACAGGTGTGGGACACGGTGATATTGCCACCCAGCTCATCATGTCCATAGCCACGAACGGGCAGAGGGAATTCCATGTGAACATCCCTAACGAAGGTTCGATCACAAATATCCCTCAAGGATCTATCGTTGAAGTTCCAGCTCTAGTCGACTCTAGCGGAGCAAGGCCAATGTGCTTGGGCGGACTTCCCAAAGGCGTACTAGGCCTGACTCAGGGTATTATCAACTGGGAAGAGTTGACCGTGGATGCAGCATTAGCCGGCGATAGAGAGCTAGTCCTTCAAGCACTAATGGCACATCCCAGATGGCCTCTCACTCTTGATAGCGCGGAGAAACTGTGCGACGAGATGCTCAAAGCACAAGCGAAGTATTTGCCCCAGTTCAGTAAGTGATAGGCCTTCCAGCCTCAATAGACTGAAAAGTGCAAAACGCTTTATACGAGAGCAGTACGATCGATCCATGGCGGAGACTGTACGCGTTCAGCTTCATCAAAATACCTGATCTCCGGTACGTTCTCGGTCGATCGATACTGCCGAATCATCCCTACTGAGCTTCCCGCTTTCGGAATCTTCAAACGAACCTTGCCTCTTCAGAGTGCTCCATAGATCTTCTCGAAGCTGAAACCGTATTGTAGCGGCTTTTCGCAAATGGCGTTAATGATAAATATCAGCTCAGCATAGTCTTCTCAATCTGCATATTGGTTGACAGATTGGAAGTCGATAGATGATGGATCTCTTAAACGAAGGCCAAAGAAAAGAAATTCTGGAGAAATGGCGTCCAAAAGTCTTGCCCCAAGCGGAACCTCTGCTGGGCGGATGGTACACAGAGGAGGAAGTGGAAGCAGCCGTTAAGGCAATACGCAACTCAATGGACTGGCATGTGGGCTTCTCGGGAAACGAGATCAAAGAGTTCGAGGAAGCATTTGCCCGCTACATAGGCACAAAGCATGCTATCTCCATCAATGGTGCAGGGACGGGGCTTGATATGGCTATGATGTGTCTTGACTTAAAGCCTAGAGACGAGATTATTTGTCCAGCCATCAACTTCAAGGCTGCACACCAAGCGGTCCTAGGTCAAGGCGGAAAACTCGTCCTTTGTGAGGTTGACCCAAAGACCCTTAACGCTGACCCAGACGATGTGGAAAGCCGAATTACACGGCGAACACGTGCGATCTTCCCCGTCAGCCTGTGCGGTCTTTCCCCAGATCTCGATGAGCTGCTGGAGGTTGCTGAGAATCATCCGCATCCAGAATATGGTCCGCCTAAGGTGATTGTTGACGCTGCCCGTTGTTGCGGTGCCGGATACAAGGGAACCAAGGTTGGGAAGAAAGGCTACATAACGGTATTCAGCCTACACACGATGAAGATCATAACTACACTAGGCGAAGGCGGAATGGTTACAACCGACGACGAGACCGTTGCAAAGAAGATGATTGCTTGGCGGCAGTTCGGGGCGGGTATAGGAGGCTGGGGCACAAACTACAAGATGACCAAGGTTCAAGCGGCTGTGGGGCTCGTTCAGTTGCGCAAGATCGATGAGATCGTTGCGCGCCGTAGGAAGATAGCTTTCCAACGTAACGAGCTTCTAAAGGGCGTTCCTGAGCTAGTCTTGCCTTTCGAGCCGCGAGGCTACAAGCATGTCTACTACTTATATCCGATTGTCGTGCCTCCTGAATGGGCCGGAAAGAAGCGTGACCGCCTTGAGAAGATGCTTGCCGAGGACTACAATGTCGGAGCCTTCGATGCCGATGGAAGACTGTACAAGACAGACCAATACGTCGCAAAACACACGAAGGACCGGAGACTTCCTGTAACCGATGAACTCAGCGAAAGAATCATATGTCCTTCACTCCAAGGATTCATGACCGAAGAAGAGAACACATATATCTGCGCCGCGCTCGTTGACGCGGTGGAACGCCTAAAGCAAGAGAGATGATCACTTAACTGCCCACGCACTTTGAAGAGCACTATGCCAAGAGACGAGATATCCGAAAGGCCTCATCATAAGAGGTCAGAGATATAATGTTCAACACCTTGAAGTAAACTAGGGCTTACCATCGCCAAGTAATGCAGCAAGACGACGGGCGGCGTACGCGACAATAGACATAGCTAAGGAATATGAACAGCACTATCTTGCGTGACCAATGACCGCCGAAGTTTCTTTTCTCTCGGTGATGATAGGCTGAGTGCTTATGCTGACAATACTTCTTGAATGTTGTCGAAGATCTTATGGAAAGCCTCTACGTATCTCTCCATGAGTTCTCTGCCGTTCGGCGGTTTAGTGCCCGCTATCCCAGTATTTCGATCTAGGACCTCCATTGCTCCAGGATAGTCTTCAGCTCTGTATTGGACATCCTTGCCGTATAGATGACATGTCCATGGGCATCCATGCCCATAACCCTCTTTCTGGTCAAAGAGAGTCATATCCGGAATCAAGAATTCTGCTCTACCGGTCTGTACGCCTTCTGCCCGTAGTGCAGCCTCGACCTTGTCCCGGAAAAGCCTTGGAGATATGTTGAGCCCAAGTTCTTCAGGGTAGAAAAGAATTTTGTAGACCCAGAAGACATGCTTCCTTTCTGGCGGTTCAACCGGAACCTTGATTCCTTTGATGCCTCGAAGGTTGTCGCTCAAGTAGTGGGAGTTTTCTCTTATGCGTTCGGTGATCCAATCGAGTCGCTTTAGCTGTGACCTGGTGAAGGCCGCAGTCATCTCGGTTGTACGGTACATCCAGCCCATGCCGTAGGCATCGTATTCTCTTGTTCCATCTTCGCGACGATTCTCCCCAAACTGCCATACACGTGCAGCCTGTTTATAGGCTTCTTCGTCATTCGTCACTAGCAAGCCTCCTTCGCCTCCGGATAGGTTCTTGCTTCCGTTGAGACTGAAGCAGCCGATGTGGCCGATTGTGCCAACCATCTTCCCATTGTATGTTGCACCGTGTGCTTGACAGCAGTCCTCGATGACTTTCAGATCGTGCCTTTCTGAGATTTCCATGATCTTGTCCATATCGCATGGCAGGCCAGCATAATGAACGGGGATGATCGCCTTAGTTCGGTCTGATATCTTCTCCTCAATCTTGTCCTCGTTCATGCAGAGCGTGTCTATTGTCACGTCGACGAACACTGGGATAGCGTTGTGGTGAAGTATACACGTGGCGCTCGAGGTCCATGAAAGGCTGGCAGCAAGTACTTCATCTCCGGGTTTGACCCCTGCAGCAGCAACCGCCATATGTAAAGCAGCTGTACCACTATTGGTCACAAGGCAGTATTTACTTCCAACGTAACGGCACCACTCCTCCTCAAGAGATCTGGTCTCTGAAGCCGATCCGCCCCAAAGGATTCCTCGATCGAGCACTCTCATGACTGCTTGCCGATCTTCTTCTCGGATCTCAGGCCAAGGTTTGGCCATTCCTTTGGGAACAGCAGGTTGTCCACCTAAGATTGCGGGAATATCGGATTTACGACTTGTGCGAAACATGCTGAATCAAGAATCCTAACACTTTTATAAGACTTTCCAAAATCGCGGTCCCAGATAATCCTCTGGTTGAGCGATGAAACCCTCTTAAGCCGGGTGCTTGACCACGCTTCTTCCGATGTCTCTTGATAAGAGTATTACACGGATTCTCTTTCGCGGAATCCTGGCTTGCTCGAAAAGTCTTTCTTCTTCCGGCGTTACCGGGGAACATGGCCTGAGCATTTGCAGGATTCATCGCTAGTGTGGTGACCGGATTGTCTGAAGCATCAAATCCTACATCTGAATCGTTGGATATGGAAGCTGTCAAACTATCTCATCGCGAGCTTTATATTTGGATTCACAATACTATGGGGAGGAACAATCTTTGCAGAGGGAGAAGAAATGAGAAAACTGGAAGTTGGATTGGTCGGCGTGGGAGGACTAGCAAGAGGAACCGGTTATGGTTACGTATTCAATACTCACCCCAAAACTGAAGTGGCCGGCATATGCGATATCAATCGAGAGGCCTTAGAAAGCGCGGGAAAAGCATTCGGCCTGAAGAGCTCACAGTGTTTCCAGAACTATGATGACTTCGTCAAGGCGGACCTAGACATAGTGATGATAGGAACACCCATACCTGTTCATGCGGAACAAACGATCAAAGCATTGGAGAATGGGAAACACGTGCTGTCCGAGGTTACCGCTGCCAATACTGTCAAAGACTGTGAAAGGCTCGTTCAAGCCGTGAAAAGAACTGAGATGAAATACATGATGGCTGAAAATTACTATTATTACTACTACATTCAACAATGGCAGAAGATGATAGGGGAAGGAAAACTCGGAAAAATCCTCTACGCTGAAGCCGAGTACGTGCATGAGATAAGACGATTACTGAAGGATCCTCAGACGGGAAAACTTCTATGGAGAGCGAACCGCCCACCGATCCACTATTGCTCACACTGTCTAGGACCGTTGCTGATGCTGTTGGATGACCGTATTGTCAAAGCGACGGCGTCTGGCAAAGGGGTCAACGTAATGCAAGGGGTTGGAGTTGGAGCCATTGACATGCAGGTAGCCATCTTTCAGACAGAAAAAGGTGCGACATTAAAGATGCTAAGGAGCCAAGTGGCCCCAAGAGAACCACCAGTCGTCTACTACAGCATCTATGGAACCAAGGGCTGCGTGGAGAACGGACGAACGAGGCATCCGTATGGACATGATATCACCAGGGGCATACTTTTCATCGAAGAAGAAGACAAAGTGGCTAGGGAGATCGATTGGCACATCTCGGATCCGACCGCACCCGAAGAGGCTAGAAAAGGCGGTCACGGTACAAGCGAATACTATCTTGTTAGAGACTTCATAGATTCCATAGACAAGGATACGAAACCGCCAATCGATGTCGTCAAGGCAGTCGACATAACTCTTCCCGGTCTTGTAGCTCACGAAGCCGCAATGAAAGGGAACGTCTGGCTCGACGTCCCGCACTTTGAATGAATGTCAAGCAGGTGCGTCTATACCCTCTCTTTTGCCATTCCATCTTTGGTCATGTCTTCAGCGTGCTGTTGAGCCCAAATCGCCAAGCCAATGATCGGACTTCAGGATCGCTAAAAGAGGGTAGGGATCCGGATATGCAAGGACTCTTGAGAGTTGGAGTGTCGAGGGTCGACATCACACCTGCTGTGGGAACAGAGCTTTGCGGTCATTTCCGCGACGATCTCAGATCGACCGGAATCCATAGCCATCTTTACGCCAAGGCGTTGTTGCTAGAGGACGGCGAACACAAAGCCGTCCTAGTGTCCTGCGATCTTCTAGGAGTGGCTTCATCTCTGGTTGCATCGGCTAGAGAAAGAATCACGAAGCTCACAGGGATCGGCGGCAGAAATGTGATGATAAGCTGCACCCATACTCATTCTGGGCCTGGGAGCATGCCTCTGAGGGTCGTAGGAAGAAACGACGAGGCGTACCAAGACCAGCTGGAAAAGAAGATTGCTGGGGCAGTTTATCTGGCTTCAAAGAACATGAAGGAAGCCAACATAGGTCTCGGTGTTGGAATTGAAGAGCTAGCTACAAGCAGAAGAGTGAAGTGGCCGGACGGAAGCATCAGATTTGACTGGTTAGATCCTAACATTGCTCCTGAGGGGCCTATCGACAAAGAGCTTAAGGTGCTAACCGTGAAAGACGCGGACGGGAGGGTCATGGCTATTGTGATTGATTTTCCATGTCATCCGGTGACTATGGGTGGTAAGGCTTCTAATCTAATCTCTTCCGATTTTCCTGGTGTTGCCACGGCACTTATAGAAAATGTCAAGGGTGGCCAGACAATCTGCGTCTTTTTCAATGGGGCATACGCTGACACCCATCCCAGAAAGGACTTGGTGCCGGGATACAATCATAATTCACCGATAAAGGGGGACGAGCTTACAGCAACGCTTGGAACCTTTCTCGGCGTGGCAGCTCTGAGGATCTCTGAAACAACGCAAACTCATTCAAACGTCACAATCCAGATGTCTTCTGAGACCGTTAGGGTGCCGCTTGAAAAGCTGCCATCTGAGAAAGGGATCAGGGATGAGATCCCGAGGGATCGGGAGATGCTTGAAGCGCTTATGAAAGCAGAGGCTCCCAGACGGGATTGGTGGTGGCTTAAGCAAAAATTAGACTGGTATGATCATCTCCTTGAATTATACGCAGACGGGAAAAGATTTGAGAGACATGAGAACCTGGAAATCCAGGTGGTAAGAATCGGAGACATATACATGGTAGGCCTTCCCGGCGAAGTATTCAGCCAGATCGGCTTGGAGATTAAAGCCCATGCACGGAAACTCGGCGTGAACAATGTTCTTGTTTCCGCATTGACAAACGGAAATCCGGGGTACGTGCCAGCAGAAACCGACTACACTGTAGCGCCAGTAGGGAAACGGGGCTACGAGCTGGAAGGATCCTATATGCTTTACGGACGACCCCTAGTTGGACCTGGAACAGCAACCTTGATGATCGAGACTGCCTTGAAGCTCATCAAATCTGTTCAGGTTGGCAACTAGTGCGGACTATAGATGATCTCCCTTTTTTCCCAAAAGAATAATATCTGCTAGGGAACGGTAGGGAGCAGATTCGGACAGATTCGCTTGTGAGAGCTCTGATTGCGGGGTGCTGCTAGAGATTCTTGGCGATTCGAACGTGGCTATGCTGTTACTTGTGTGATTTCTGGTTGAGGCTCTGGCCTACAGAACGACGCATTCGATCCCAAGCCACTTTGACAAGTCTTCTAGTTGGTCACGTATATCTCCGTAGACAACTGCGAAGTGGTTTTCAACCCCTTCTTCGAAAAGCGTTTTGCCTATCTCCTCTGCAGGTTGGTGAAACCTTATCGTCATCGATGTGCCTCGTAGAGTTGCATCGCCCTTAACGGCTTCGCCTCCTATGGCATAAATGCAGTAGCCATCTTCGAGTTCACTGATTCGAGCGCAGGTAACCAAACCGGGTTTACACGTAAATTCCCTCGTCAACCCCATGGGAGTCGCCTGGGCGAGTATCGAGTGTTGTTCATATCTTGCTTCACGTGGACCTTCGACCATGCATATTGGTGCGTTTCCACAATGCCAGACGATTCCTGTATTCGTTTTCTCATCCAGAGAAATCAAATCTACGAAGAACACCGGGTTTTCCGTCAGATAGTGTTCAACCAACATAGTTAGGGCTCCTATCATGTCTCCTTCGCAGGCAGCCATGGTCCCGCTGTCGGTTACTCTCGCTATCGCCGCGCAGGGCGCTAGTTTGAACAATTCATTGAACTCCGGGAAACATTTCACCGCAAGGGCATCTATTCTGTATTTTTGAGCGAGTCTCTTCATAGAAAGACTTACGCATGCGGTCTTTTGGAAATCTTCTTCTACTACGCTTCTGGTTCTGGTTCCTTCCTTTCCGATCTCGTTTATCTCTTTCGCCACGATTTCTTTGGTTAGTTCTTGGGCTTCTGCAAAAACCTCTGAAAGGTCGATGTGCTGAACGCTGACGCCGAACGTTCGGCGTAGAAGCATTTCGTCGAAGGATACGTGATGGAATCCCGGGGACTGGTAACCCACTAGTCCAAGTTTGCTTTCCCTTAGTACAGAGATGGAGCCGAGCACCTTTATTGCCTTTTCAAGGCTTTCCTTGAATCTCTTGTCCTCTGGGAATCCGTGCAGATGTTTGTATTTCACGTTATGGCGTCTGAGTGTGCTGGTGATGATCATGGCCCCGCAAAATGAGTTGGCTACTAGACTTGTCTCGTGCATAGTCGGTTCAGGGGTAGACCATACCAGAATGGGCGCATCGGAGTTTGGGCCTATGGCGCTTGTTAGAATCCCGCTATCCGCGTTTATGCATTGTATCAAGACTAGGTCAACGTCTTCCCTGTGGAAAATTCGTGCCGCTTTCCAGGCGTCTTCTTCGGTCGTGATGGTTTCATTCAGCTCTATCAGGGTAACCCCTTCCAAGCCGCGAAGAAGCTTCAAGGATCTCTCGTGTATCTCGTTAGCCCATTTTTGATCGAAGTAGGGTTGCTTCAACGGAGCATATCCAACTCTAATATTCCTCAATTCATGCACCGACTTTCTTTTTCCTTATCGGAACTAGATTAAAGTTGTCCTGTCATATTTTAGTTTTCTAAAGAGGACGCGCGTTGATCTCCAGCATAGTCACGGAATGACAAGGAAAGACATAGCTGAAATCTCCCCCTGCTAAACCCAGTTCTTTTTCAGTGATCCTTACATTATTGGGCGAATCGAAATCGTTTGCTGATGTTACTTGTTGTGCATTAAGTTCATGGGCTATGCCTTTCTTCAGCGTCCGGAAACCGCGTAAGCTTATGGTGCACTCTGCATTTTGCTCCCTGTGACGGTTAATGACAGCCAAGTAGAGTTTTCCTTCCTTCTCGTTGATTGTGGCCAAACAGTCTAGATAGGGCACGCAGTCTAGCCTTTGCGGCGTACCGCCCAGCGCACTTATCGCGCCAGCATCGTAGGCATCAACTTCCGTTGTAGCTTGAAGGGCAACGTCTCCGATGTGATGTCTATATAGGATGAAGGCAAGGTATTGTGGGTTTACATACAAGGTTTCCTCGTTGGTGACTATCGGACCACATGGTCCGCTGTTTGTGAGGTCACATAAGTTGGCGATTCCGATATTGTTGCACATTCTGTGCATGACATGGAACATACCTGCGGTAAAAAGCCCATCCTGCAGCGTCAACTTTTGGAAGAAAGCACGGGACCCAGCCTCTTCATGCCACACGTTCCATTCATCAACAGCGATTTGCACTCTTTGCTCTTTGGAAGCTACGACGGCGTCAATGAGGTTATTTAGACTTGCGAAGCTCCTCTCAGCCTCCAAGGGACACGCCACCAATGAGTAGTAGTCTTCATACCTGTAATACTTGTGGATTGAGATATAGTCGATGTGTGTGAGTTTGTGGACGGTTGCTCTCTTCAGTAATGGGTAGTTCCACTCATCTCGGTCGCAACCTACCGCGATGATCTTTATGGTTGGGTCAACCATCCTCATCACTTTTGCGTATTCAAAGGCAGTTCGGGCGTATTCTTCAGCATCCATGTGGCCAACTTCCCACCAGCCGTATGTCTCATTTCCGATCCCCCAGTACCTTACGTTGAAGGGCTCGGAGTGACCATTCTTCCTTCTCATCGAGGAATACATGGTTTTTCCCTTACGGTTGCAGTATTCCACCCAGTTAGCAGCTTCCTCTGGTGTGCCAGTGCCGACGTTTGCATTTATGTATGTTTCTGCACCTACGAGCCGACAGAAGTCTATGAATTCATGGGTCCCGAACTCGTTAGTCTCCTCTACTTCCCTGCTCCAGAAAGTAGGAAGAATCGTCTGAGGTCTCTCCTTTCTAGGCCCCACGCCGTCGAGCCAATGGTAAACGTCTGCTGGACATCCTCCAGGCCATCTTATTATTGTTGGAGACATCTTCTCAGTTGCCTCAAGAACGTCCTTCCTAAACCCTCTTATGCTTGGTGTTGGGGAATCCTCACCGACCCATACAGAGCCATAGATTGTGTGTCTCTCTGGTTCTCCCCAGCTTTCAAGCATTGTGCCAAAGACTTGAGGATTTATCTTTCCTATCCTGTCTGAAGAGTCTACACTGATTTTCGCGTCCAAAATGCTTGTCCCTCTTCCAGCCGGAGGACTATCAGAGTTTCTGCGGCGGCTATGTGACTAGCTTTGCTGCGTTTTCGACGGTTTCTTCTCCGTGCACTATTCTTGAGATGGCTTCTACCATTGCGACTGGATCCTTGTGTCCCCAAACGTTTCTGCCCATGATTACTCCCTTGGCTCCAACATCCAACACATCCCGGACAATCCTCAACAGCTCCTTGGGGTCGCCGGATGCTGGACCACTTAGCACTATTGTCGGAACTGGGCAACAGCTCACAACTTCCTTGAATGTGTCTGGGTCACCTGTGTAGTATGATTTCACTACGTCTGCACCAAGTTCAGCCGCCACCCTGTTAACAAACCTCACGCGTTCCACGCTGGGCCACTGTCTTTTGGCTTCGGGTTTGAAGTGATACTCTACAATCTCCGGCGGTAAAGCCTCAACTATGTGTGGCATACCCCACCTGTTGCATTCTTGGGAGATCTTTCCAATCTTCTCGGAGTTCTGAGACTCTCTTTCCACCCCTATGAACGCCATTGTGGCAACAGCATCGGCTCCGGCCATCAACGCGTCTTCTACCGATGAGAACAATCTATAGTTTGTTATGTCAGGGCCTATAATTGTAGCCGTCCCATCGAGCCTAGCGATCACGCCGAGCTTGCCAGCAATGTCTGCATGACACAGCCTTATCATGGAGGGGTTCAATAGTATGGCGTCAGGCCTGTATTTACCACTCAAGACTTTCTTGACCGTGGCCTCGAGATCTTCAAGCCCCTTAACTGGGCCCAAGTCAACGCCATGATCCATAGTGATGACAAAAGATTTTCCGTCTTCCCTGAAAATTCGTTCCAACCTGATTCTCTTGCCAGCTAATCCCACAGACGTTTCCTCCAAGTTTTCTTCCGGCGCTATCTAGAGGCTGCGTATATAAAGCCTTTACGGTTGGATTTTGAAGTCTGGGTTCTTTGCTGGCTCTCGCCTCTGCTCTGCCATGGCCCGATAGTGCAGAGCAGGTTGCTACGCTCTATCTGTAGTTCCAGCGACACTTAGCTGCTTGAAATCGCGGGAGGTATCCATACGTGGGGTTCAGACTGTAAATTAGGAAGGCGAGTTGGCGGGTAGGATCAGATTGATCGATATCATTGTTGGCGGAAATCTCAAGTCTGCTGGTCTCCTGTAAGGGGCCGACAAGGCGGGGAGATTTGTGTCTTCACGTGGTTGGTAGGAGTGGCGGTTGCGTCTGTCTAGGGAGAAGCTTGGTCGGATTCTTTCTAAGATGGATGCTATCGAGAGGATTGGTTCGGTTGACTGGTGCCTTTTACGAGAGATTTCCATCGTAAAAGGCCTACCCCCCTATTTTTTGCTGATCCGCCCCAACAAGTTTGGCGATTTCCAGTCCCTAACTTGGATACCCCTATGATTTCCGTGAGCCCGCATTGTTTTTACGAGCCGAAATCATCGTAAAAACTAGACCCCCCCGTATTTTTCGTGCGGGGTCTAGTTGCTGTTTGGTCATGTTGGTTCTTCCTCGTGCCGTGTTCCGTATGCCCTCCTCGCTCTTCCAGGGCTGAGTCTTGACAGTTGGTATCTCGGGCTTCTTCTACTGGTTAGGGTTTGTCTTGAGCCCTGTTCCAGGGTGAAACATCAGCTGAAGTTATTGCAGACTTCAGTGAAACTGCAGTCCAGGTTCCTTGGTTGTTGGTGTAGTGGGTTTGGTTGGGTCTTGGAATCTGTCTGTTGATGTGATTTCTGTTGGGCTTTTCTGCCTTTGGGTTCTGTGAATGGTTGGCCTTTTGGGTATCCGAGGGGTGTTACGGCGACGACGTTGTAGTCTTCTGATACGCCTAGTATCTTCTTGACTTCGCTGTTGTTGAAGGCTC
>Ga0209636_10003747_pt1 | contig 15496 bp, 9 predicted proteins | sample DeeMarSWOR152_54_FD_187464 | JGI IMG/M metagenome (GOLD analysis project Ga0209636, IMG submission 187464) | Marine sediment microbial communities from White Oak River estuary, North Carolina - WOR-1-52-54 (SPAdes) (version 2) | ecosystem: Environmental > Aquatic > Marine > Intertidal zone >...
TGACGTAGCGTAGTCTTCGAAGTCGACGTCGTCCCCTGTGGGTTCTAGGGCGGTCTCGAAGCCAGCGGTCATGGTGGCGAAGTAGGCGTTGGTGAGGATGCACTTCCTGGTGAAGGAGTCCTGGTGGAATCAGCGGTAGTACCTGTGCATGCCCTCATAGTAGCTACTAGTCGTCGGTGTCGAGGTCTCACCGTACCTCTTCACCTTAGGAGGATGGGCTTCTCCCCAGAGGAGCCTTCTTATTGATGGGATTACGCCCCATTTCCGTGCGGCTGAAAGGAGCCTTGACATCATTGTGACCTCGGACTGTGCTTGGCGATGTCGAGAACCTTGACTACCAGTTTTTTTCTAAGAAGTGTCCAGGGATCCTTCCCTTCGTCTTCATGCACGATGGCTTTGGGAGGGTGTTTGGGCAATAATCAGCCCTCTTTTTGCATTCGGATTGATTTTATAGGGTGAAGAATAAAAATAAGATTGGGAAGAGTTGTGAAATGGTAACAACAATGAATAAAAGGTGTGAAACGGAAAATTGGTTAGATGCTCGAGGAAAGGAAGGAAAGAGTCAGCATAGCACTCTATCCAACCACATTGAAACTTGTCGATGACGAGGCCACAAGACAGAACAGGTCGAGGTCGAACCTAATAGAGATCATCATCAAGAGACACTTCGGAATAGAACAAGAATCCGAGGCAAAACTTTCAAAGCCAATGGCCCGATCTTTCCGCTAATTTTAACGCGCGGGTGTATTGATACTCGGAAAACAGATAAGAGGGAAATAATTAGTTTCAATAGTGTAGTCCAACTAAACGTGTGATATAATGAAAAACTCAGATACAGACGTTATTCCCTTTTTTGGGTTTCGTATTAAGTATGGAAGCGTACATACAGCCCGTACAATGATGTTAAACGAACTGCGACTGTTATTTGCGTGTGTTAATAATCCAGATTCAACGAAAGAAGATTATTTCAAAGCTATAAAAGAGAATAATTGCCTAAGGAAACGGTCCATGAAGACCAGAATACTTACTTGTAAGCATTTAGCCTATCTTTATTCCCTTGATCCTTCTTTTACCATTTTTCGGACTCTGAGATATTTTTGGGAGCGAGATGTCGACGGTCAACCCCTCCTTGCTTTACTTTGCTCTTATTCACGAGATAGCCTTCTTCGATTAAGTGCGCCTTTCATTTTACAGTATACAGAAGGTGAAATTATCACTCGTGAAGATCTTGAAGACTATATTGAAAATAGAGAACCTGGCCGTTTTAGCAAAGCAACTCTGAAATCTACTGCTCAAAACCTAAATGCCACATGGACAAAATCCAAACATTTGGTTGGAAAAAATAAAAAAACTCGTGTTAGGGCCAATGCAACTCCAGGATCAGTGTCTTATGCACTTTTTTTAGGATATCTAATAGGAATTCGTGGGGAAATGTTATTCACGACTGAGTATATCCATCTTTTAGAATGTTCTAGGGATCGTTCTATTGAGTTAGCTGAAGAGGCAAATCGTCGTGGATGGATTATCTTCAAACGTATTGGTAATGTCATGGAGGTTCAATTCCCCAATCTTCTCACAGCTCAGGAAAGGAAATGGGTTTATGAGCAGAATTAAACGTCTAATTGACTCGTATAGCAGATTCATCTCCGTTCCATGGAGAAGCGATGCAGCTGCGGCCCAACGCGTCATTTTCTGTGTATATGACGAAAATTATGAACTTCAACTTCGCGCCAAGATCGATGAATTCGAGATTGCGACAATCCGATCAGGTCATGAGTGGGCTGTTTTCAATCTTACTGAGACGTTTGCCGATTGGCTGTTAAAACAACGCTACGCAAAAAGGTACTTCGAGAACCCGCACCTAATTTCCACGATGATGCCTGGCTATCTCGCCTTTATTAAACAGGGATTTGAGGATTTTCTTCGAGCGAAGGAAGTCACCAGGAGTACAGTTGTAGCTTTGAAGGGGGTAGGTTCCCTCTTCGGTTTTCTGATGGTCAAAGAAGTCGTTGATGAGTTAGCTCCCCTTGTAGCGGGAAGGCTACTAGTATTCTTCCCTGGAAATTACGAGGATAACAATTACCGCTTATTGGACGCTTATGATGGTTGGAACTACCTCGCCGTACCAATTACAGCAGACAAGGAAGTACTAGAATGAGGTCTTTGAATAAGAGGTTGCGAAGTCTGCTTGAAAGTACAGTAAAAGACGCCCGAGATGTTGCCGAAGCTGCAGCCCAGGTCGCACTAGAGCAACTAGGAGTAGCAGAAGCAGTACCATACATCCATCTACATGAACACGAACGCGACCTACGTCACAAGCTCCGGATCCACGGTCGCCAACTGGGCGACACCCTAGACGAAGGAAAAACCCAGACAACAGACAGACTCATCGAGAAAATAGCCTATGAACACTGGCACCGCATGCTCTTCACCCGATTCCTAGCCGAGAACAACCTACTCATGTACCCAGACCCAACCCAACCAGTACCAATAACCCTGGAAGAATGCGAAGACCTAGCCCTAGACGAAGGCGCAGAGAACGGATGGGAACTCGCAGCCCGATACGCCTCATGCATGCTGCCCCAGATATTCCAGCCGGACTCACCGATCTTCCAGCTCGCATTGCCTCCCGAACATCAGCAGAGGCTGGAGCGGCTTATAGAGGAGCTGCCGGCGGAGGTGTTCACCGCTTCCGATTCTCTTGGCTGGGTCTATCAATATTGGCAGACGAAGAAGAAGGATGAGGTGAATGCCTCTGAGGTGAAGATTGGCGCCAGGGAGCTTCCCGCGGTGACACAGCTCTTCACGGAGCCGTACATGGTCGGCTTCCTGCTCGATAATTCGTTGGGGGCCTGGTGGGCGGCACGCAGGCTAACAGAGGAGGATCTCGAGTCAGCTGAGAGCGAGGAGGAGCTCCGGAATAAAGCATCCCTCCCTGGTGTTCCCCTGGAGTATCTGCGCTTCGTCAAGGATGGGGTGTGGTCGCCTGCTGCGGGGGCCTTCGATGGTTGGCCCGAGAATCTGGGTGAGCTCAAGGCCCTTGACCCGTGTTGTGGTTCCGGACACTTCTTGGTGGCTGCTTTCCATATGTTGGTGCCCATGCGCATGGAGATGGAGGGATTATCAGCCGGCGATGCGGTGGACGCCGTGTTGCGGGATAATCTGCATGGATTGGAGATCGACCAGCGCTGTGTGGAGCTGGCTGCTTTTGCCTTGGCGCTTGCTGCCTGGCGTTTTCCTGGTGCAGGGGGTTATCGACAGCTACCAGAGCTTAACGTGGCTTGTTCGGGTCTCGCCATCAGTGCAAAGAAGGAGGATTGGCTCGCATTAGCGGGTGAGGACCCTAGTTTGAGACATGTTTTGGGAGAGCTCTATAGGAAGTTCAGGGATGCTCCTGTGCTGGGTAGTCTGATTGATCCTGGAGCTGGTTTAGGCAGGAATACTATAGCAGGGATAGAGTGGGGTGAAGTGGCGCCTCTTCTGGGTAAGGCACTCTCGGTTGAACATAGCGATGAGATAGTTGAGATGGGAGTGGTAGCCCAGGGGCTGACTAGAGCTGCGTATCTTCTGGCAGAAAAATACCACTGGATCATAACAAATGTACCATACTTGGCCAGGAGGAAACAGAGTGACTTGCTAAAAGATTATTGTGGGGAAAACTACTCCGCGGCTAAGAATGATATAGCTACAGTTTTCCTCGAGAGATGTCTTAAATTTTGCTACGAAGGCGGCACCTCAAGCATAGTCCTGCCGCAGAATTGGCTCTTTCTCACCAGCTACAAAAAGTTACGTGTAAAATTTCTGAAGAATGAAACCTGGCATATGATTGCACGATTAGGATCTGGTGCTTTTGAAACCATTAGTGGCGAAATAGTTAAAGTTATACTCTTGATCATGAGCAGAAGTAATCCACTATCATTATATGGGCTCCAATTAAAAGATAGTAAAAGTAACTTGCTTCGTAATCTTGATGTGTCTAAATACCGCACTGTTTCTAAGAAAGCTGCACAGCTTCTTTCAATCGAGATTGTCAGCGTAGAGCAAATAAAACAATTGGAGAATCCCGATGCGAGAATTGTTCTTGAAAAATATGAAGTTTGTGAGTTATTATTAAAATATGCTGACGGACCTAATGGGATGCATGGTGGCGATTCTTTACGTTTTCGCTTTTGTTTTTGGGAAATAGTTGATTTTACTGTATGGCATTTCTTCCAATGTACTCATCCCGAGACGACTTACTTTAGTGGAAAAGAACATGTATTTTACTGGAAAAATAATGGTAAAATACACCGAGATAATCCAAGAGCACGCGTACAAGGGGATAGTGTTTGGGGAAAAAAAGGCGTTGTTGTTAGCATGATGAGCGAATTACCTGTCACTCTGTATTTAGGTGACAAATTTGATATTAGTTGTACGCCAATAGTCCCTCACTCTTCAATTTATTTACCAGCAATTTGGTGTTTCAGCTCTATATCAGAATATAACGAATCAGTTCGACGCATCGACCAAAAACTGAATGTTACTAACGCTACATTGGTTAAAGTTCCTTTTGACCTGGAATACTGGACAAAGGTCGCTGAAGAAAGATATCCAAACGGGTTGCCTAAGCCGTACTCCGATGACCCCACCCAATGGATATTCCACGGCCACCCATGCGGATCAGTCATCTGGAACCAACAAGCCAAACGCACCACCCACGGCGAACTCCGTACCGACTCCACAGTACTGCAAATTGCTGTTGCCCGCCTACTAGGCTACCAATGGCCCGCCGAACAAGACCCCACCATGGAACTCGCCGACGAAGCCAGAGAATGGGTGAAAAAGGCACAAGCCCTGCTGTCCTATGCCGACAAAGACGGAATCGTCTGCATCCGACCAGTAAGAGGCGAACCGAACGCCGAAGACCGACTGGAAAACCTCCTGGCAGCAGCATACGGCGACGAATGGTCCCCTAACAAGAAAGCCGAACTTCTAGCCAACGCAGGACATGAAGGTAAATCCCTGGAATCCTGGCTCCGTGACAAGTTCTTCACCCAGCACTGCAAACTATTCCAGAACCGCCCCTTCATCTGGCACATCTGGGACGGCCTACGAGACGGCTTCTCCGCCATCGTGAACTACCACAAGCTAGACGCCAAGCTGTTTGAGAGGCTGATCTACACCTACCTGGGCGACTGGATCAGCCGCCAGAAAAGAGACCAAGCCAACGGCGTTGAGGGAGCGGAGGAGAAGATCGCCGCCGCCGAGGCTTTGAAGAAACGGCTGGAGTTGATATTAGAAGGCGAAGCGCCCTACGATATCTTTGTGCGCTGGAAGCCCATCGAGGAGCAGCCTGTCGGCTGGAATCCTGATCTTAATGATGGTGTCAGGTTGAATATTCGGCCTTTTATGAGTGTGCCTGATGTGGAGAGGAAGGGTGCGGGCGTGTTGCATGATAGGCCTAATGTTAGGTGGGGTAAGGATCGAGGTAAGGATGTGGAGTCAGCTCCATGGTATCGTCTATTCGAAGGAGAACGAATAAACGACCACCACCTAAAACTATACGAAAAACGTATAGCTAAGAAAATTTAAATTTAAAGTAAATCTGAGGGAGAAAAGTGATCAATCGTGAGATCTACCAGAGAGACCCAGTAAAACATAAGCTAGTAAATGAGGGTGTCGCGCGCGTAAGTGATGATAGAACCAGCCAAGCGATGGCTGTACTTCGCTATGAGTTAGAAACCTTTGTTTGCGAGGGGGAATATGAAAAAGGTCTTGAATTAATTTTTGAAACTTACCTAAATAATCTTGAAGAAGCACAACAACCTGGAGTGTGGATAAGTGGATTCTACGGATCGGGAAAATCCCACCTGGTGAAGATGCTTAGGGCGCTGTGGATTGATATAATCTTTGACGACGGAGCTACTGCAAGGAGTATAGCTAAACTTCCACAGAATATATCGGATCTCTTGAAAGAGCTCTCAACACAGGCAAAAAGGTATGGAGGACTTCATGCTGCCTCGGGGACATTGGGATCAGGCGCACGCGGAAGTGTACGTCTAGCCCTTCTTAGAATAGTCTTTAAATCTGTTGATCTGCCTGAAAAATATCCTGTCGCCCGTTTTGTTATGTGGTTAAAAAACGAAGGTATATATGATTCTATAAAAGAGCGTGTCGAAGAAAACGATTTCGACTGGGATGAGGAGCTTGATAATTTTTATGTCGCTGAAGGACTCTATGAAGCGCTCTGTCATTTTAAACCAAATGTTTTCTCACCTTCACTTAGTTCAAGTGATATCCTAACCAAAATTTATCCCAATGTCCAGGACATTAGCAACGATGAAATGGTTAAAGCAATTCGACATGCCTTGAATAAGAATGGTAAATTTCCTCTCACATTAATGGCTCTTGATGAAGTCCAACAATATATAGGAGAAGATATTCAAAGATCGACTGATGTTCAAGAAGTTGTAGAAACGTGCTGTAAGAACTTTGGTGGTAAACTTCTATTCATCGGTACAGGCCAGACAGCTGTCACAGGGACCTCAAACCTCAAGAAACTTGAAGGTAGGTTTACCATTCGCATCGAATTATCAGACAACGATGTCGAAGCCGTGATCCGAAATGTCATCCTAGCTAAGAAGCCCAGTGCCATATCTTCCATTGAACAAACAATGCAATCGAATTTAGGTGAAATCTCCAGACATCTCTCAGAAACAACAATTCGTCATCAACAAGATGATATCAATTATTTCGCTCAAGATTATCCTATTTTACCAGTTCGTCGCCGTTTTTGGGAGAACACACTCCGAGTTCTCGATCAAACTGGCACAGCAAGTCAGCTCCGCAACCAGCTTAGTATGGTGCATAAAGTTATTCAGACAAACCTTTCCGAACCACTAGGACACGTAGCCCCTGCAGACTATATTTACTTCGACTCGGCAGATAAACTTCTTCAATCTCGTATTTTGCCTCGCAAGGTTCATGAGGTAACACTTAACTGGAGGAATGGTACAGAGGATGAACGTCTCGTTGCGCGCGCCTGTGGACTAGTTTTTCTAATCAATAAACTATCAGATAGTAATACTGAGATAGGTATCAAAGCGACCGTCGAAACAATTGCAGACTTGATAGTGGAAAATCTATTAGAAGGAAGTAGTACACTACGCAGTAAACTCCCCGATCTTTTAGATAATTGTATACTCCTCATGAAGGTTGAAGATGAATATCGCATTCAAACTGAGGAGAGCGTTGCTTGGACTAACGAGTTCTTAAACCAACGTAGTATACTTGTCAATGAAGCACATCGCATACATGCTGAGCGTGACGAGCGTATGCGCAGCCAATTTGCCACTATAATTAAAAAAATCTCCTTAACACAAGGTGTAGCAAAAGTATCTCGAAAAATATATTCAGTCTTCAATTCTCAGCTCCCTTCAGATCATACTGAAAAAGTGTATGTTTGGGTCCGTGATGGCTGGAGCATTGAAGAAGACTCTGTTCACGCTGATGCCCGTCAGGCTCGAAATATTTCCCCTACCATCTTTGTCTATATTCCTAGGTGGTCTGCAGACGAATTACGACATAATATCATCGATTACAAAGCATCAAAAGCGACATTGGAGAGACGAGGTATACCTATTATTCCTGAGGGTATCGAAGCTCGTGCCGCTATGGAAACCATATTTAATGTAGCTGATAGAAGGATACAGGAATTATTAGATGAAGCATTTTCTGAAGCTCATGTATACCAAGGTGGAGGTAACGAAATTATTGGAACCAGCATGCAGGAAAATATAATCGAAGCTGCCTATAACGCACTTGATCGTTTGTACCCACAGTTTGATATGGCAGATAATATTGGCTGGGGAACTGTCTATAAACGGGCAAAACAAGGTTCTCCTGAAGCCCTCAAAGCGGTGGGTTATGATGGTGATCCATCTAATAATCGGATTTGTAAAACAATTCTCGCATTCATTGCTAGTGGAAAAAAGGGGATAGAAATTCGGACTAATTTTGAAAACGCTCCCTTCGGATGGCCAAGGGATGCAGTTGATGGAGGCATTCAAGTTCTCCTTATGGCAGGTCTAATTCTTGCACAGGATGAACGAGGAAAAAATGTTCCGCCTATGGAGCTGGAACGTCGATCCATAGGAAAGATAATTTTCAAGATCGAATCAGCAACCGTTTCTACCGCCCAAAAAATCCAGATCCGCAGATTATTCCACACGGTCGGTGTTCAGACTAAACCTAGTGAAGAACTTACTAATGTACCACTATTTCTCCAGAAAATGCAAGAACTTGCGGAGAGTGCTGGAGGTGACGCACCTAAGCCTAGTACTTCAGATATGTCAGCACTTGAAGGAATTCGATTATCTGCTGGTAACGAGCAGCTTCTAGCAATATATAATCTTCATGAAGAACTTGAGAAGGATTTTGATGAATGGAGTCAACTTGCAGCAAAGATCAGGAAACAATGGCCTCATTGGATCGAACTTCAGGAACTCCTCCATTCCGCAAGTGACTTCAAAATAGCAGAGGAAACCAGACAGCAGGCGAAGGTAATTGAAGATCAACGTTTGTTGTTGGCTGAACCGGATCTGATACGACCACTTGTAAAGTCCTTGAGCGATGCACTTCGAAAAGAACTAATGGATTCTTATCAGCGTTACAATTCAGAACTTTATAGACGAATGCAAGTATTAAAAATAGATTCTTCATGGCAAGAACTACCTGATGATACCCATGAAGAGATCCTAAGGCAGTGTGAAATCACGCCTATGAGTGAACCCTTAGTAAGAAACCACATAGAACTTGTAAAGGAACTTGATAAGAACCCCCTCCACATATGGAACGACCGAATCGACGCATTGGCAGGGCGCTTCGCCCGTGCACGGGAAATTGCTGCTAAGGAACTAGAACCAAAAACCCAGACGGTGGATATCCCACGCCGAACCATAAGAACTGACGAAGACATCGATACCTGGATAGAAGATGTGAAATTACAACTCAAGACCGCCCTTAAGAAAGGCCCAATTATAATTAGATAGATTAATACTAGGGTATTTTATAATGAGGTCACTAGATTCTGGGTTGCGAAGTCTGCTTGAAAGTACAGTAAAAGACGCCAGAGATATTGCCGAATCTGCCGCCCGGGTCGCGCGCGCAATGACCACCACCTAAAACTAGACGAAAAAATGACAACATAAAAAGGGAAAATTGTATGGAGTAACGTTCTCTCTTATTCTCATTGAAAATACAAAGAATGTAGGGGATCTTATCGAAGAGACTATAAATCATTTAGATCTAATTAATAATAGATAATGCAATTCATAGAATATCTCGTTGAAAAAATCCGTGAAGCGGGTCAAAAGTATAACCCAGATGTCCAAATAGCTCCAGCATGCATACTTTGGCCAGATGGTGCCCACCAATGGAAAGGAGTAATTGAAACTTTACTTTCAGAGATTCCTGAACTCTTCATTCTCGGAGACTATAATCCTGAGAATCGTACTGGACCTGCCATATGGCTTCGTTGCGTGATCTCAAAGAAAATTGATGATTTCACATTGCTCGACGATACGAAGCCCATTTTATACTTGCCAGGAGTTAGTCGCCAGGACTTACGGGATGTGGAGAACTGCCCTGATCATCTAAAGCCTTTAGCAGAACTCCAGTACCGCGGAGTAATTTGGTCTCAAATAAATGCCAAGGATTGGACAATACTCGCATTTCTCAAGTCTCACACTGGTGGCTTAGGGTTGGATATTGCACAAGATACGGAAAGTAAGAGCGCTATGCTCCGAGCTCTTGATCCTTTACTCCATAATGAGATCGAATCGCTCAGAGCTAAAAGACTAGATAGTAATTTCTTTAACGCATTACTTGCCAGCGATTATACTCGTAAATTACTTCAATGGCTTAATCAAGGAGAGGTGTTCAGGTCAAGTCAAAATGAAAACGAGTGGCAGGCTTTTATGGAGATATGCAAATCAAATTTAAAGTACAATCCAGAAAAAGAGGGCATTCTCACAGGAGCTGAGAAACTAGCATCACACGATAAATTATGGGAGCCTGTTTGGGACAGATTTTGTGAAGCCCCAAGACGATATCCGAATATTCCGGATCGTATTCGGAGTTGTAATCCACCGAGAAGTATGGCTTGGTGGATACCAAGTAAAAGTGACTATGTAAAATGGCCGCAATGGAATGACGATCAAGAGAAAAACCTCCACAAACAATTAGAGACATTAGTAAGTCTGCCTCCACATGAGGCTCGAGATAAGATCATAGAACTTGAAAAAGACCACAGAGCACGACGAGATATTATATGGGCAGAGTTAGGAGAAGCTCCACTGGCCCAAGCAATGGAACACCTCGCAATTATATCTCAAACTACAAAAAGGGCACTAGCCGCGGGTACATTCGAAGACCTTGTAACAGTTTACCAAGATGTTGGTTGGCAAGCAGACAACGCAGTTATGCAGGTACTTACATGCATTAAAAAACAAGAGGATATCAAAGTTATAGAATTAGCCCTTCAAGTGATCTATAAACCCTGGGCTGAAGAATCAGCCAGATACATACAAAAAATTGTGGATGAGCATGGGTATCCTGGTGGGGATGTATCTACTCATCAAACTCCTAATTACCAAAAAGGTGAATGCCTACTTTTTGTAGATGGGCTTCGATTCGATGCAGCAAAGAGACTTGTGATGAAGCTAGAAGAAAAAAGATACCATATTGATTTAAAACAAACTTGGGCTCCAATACCCACAGTTACAGCAACTGGTAAACCCGCTGTGACACCCATTCATGACAAACTATTTGGTATACATATAAACAATGAATTTGAACCTTCTATTACTGAATCAGGTAAATCACTTAAGAGCAGTTATCAGTTGAAGAAGTTACTTCAGGATGCTGGGTGGAAAATCCTTGATGATTCATCGAATGGGAACATGAACAATAATGCCTGGTTCGAGTTTGGTGACATTGATCACGAAGGTCATGAGAGAGGATGGAAGCTTGCCCTACACTTAGATGACATTCTATGTGATATACGAGATCAAGTGATTCAACTTCTTGAGGTCGGTTGGAAAAGAGTTCGTATTATCACAGACCATGGGTGGCTTCTGCTACCTGGGAATCTACCAAAAACCGAGTTGCCTAGTGCACAAACCGAGACTAAATGGGGCCGCTGTGCCATTGTTAAGCCTGGAGCATCAACAAAGGAGCGTTTGTACCCTTGGTATTGGAATCCAAATCAGCATTTCGCTCTAGCTGATGGTATCAGTTGTTTCCGTTATGGTTTGGAATATGCTCATGGAGGAGTAAGCCTTCAGGAATGCCTGATTCTTGAGATTTTAGTTTCTCCTGGATCACTTCACACTTCACGTATTGCACCTGAAATAATCGATGTTGTTTGGAAAGGATTACGGTGCACTGTTACTGTAGATGGGGTATTCGAAAATCTATCTTTAGACATACGTACTCAACCTGGAGATTCAGCGTCTAGTGTAGTATTGGCTGTGAATCAAATTAGGAAAAACAGAGTAGCGTCTGTAGTTGTTGAAAACGAAGATTTAGAAGGCGTTGAAGCCACTATTGTCATAATCGATCAGAAGAATGAGTTAGTGACTCAGATTAATACAATTATTGGTGGAGGAATGAGATGACAGAACTAGATCATATAGATCAGCTAGCGGCTATCTCGCTGGATGGTTATTTGGTTCGAAAAGATCTAGTCCGAACTTTCAGTCTTCAATTTCCTGTACCTACATATGTAGTGGAATTCCTTCTGGGTCGTTATTGTGCAAGTATGGATCAGAAGGAAATTGAAGAAGGTTTAGAAATAGTGCAACGTCAACTAGAATCTCGAACTGTTAAGGCTGGAGAGGAAGAACTCTTTAAGTCGAGAGCAAGGGAATTCGGCGAAGTAAAAATCATTGATTTAATCACTGCTAGATTGGATATAAGAACAGATTCGTATTTGGCTACTTTAAACAGTCTGCAACTGAACAACATTCGAATAACTGATGAGTTAGTATTAAAACATGAACGAATGCTTACTGGAGGTTTTTATGCAGAAATAACGTTGTCATATGATGCGGTAATTGCTCAAGAAAAATATGGAAGACCATTCAGCATAAGAAGTCTTAGAGAGATACAATTATCAAAACACGATATTCTAGATATACTGGCTAATGCTCGTAAAAACTTTACAACGGAAGAATGGAAAACATTTTTGTTAAGAAGTATAGGAATTGAGCCAGCGCCACTTTCAGAAAGAGCAATAAATGCCTTATTACTTCGAATGGTCCCTTTAGTAGAACGTAACTATAACCTCGTTGAATTAGGTCCACGTGGCACTGGAAAAAGCCATCTCTTTCAACAAATATCTCCTTATGCCCACCTAATATCTGGTGGTAAAGCCACCGTAGCTAAAATGTTTGTCAATAACTCTACAGGTCAAAGAGGACTTGTATGCCAATATGATGTTGTATGCTTTGATGAAATAACTGGAATATCATTCGATCAAAAAGATGGCATAAACATAATGAAAGGATACATGGAATCAGGAGAATTCAGCAGAGGAAAAGAAAGTATACGTGCTGATGGAAGTATAGTCCTTGTAGGTAACTTTGAAGTTGACGTCAAACATCAACAAAGTATTAGTCACCTTTTCGGACCATTGCCTCCAGAAATAAGAAATGACACAGCATTCATGGATAGAATTCATGCATACTTGCCAGGTTGGGATGTTCCCAAAATCAATAAGAATCTACTTACGAACCATTTTGGTCTAGTTAGTGATTTTCTATCAGAGTGTTGGAGCCAACTGCGTAATCAAAGTAGAGTACATGATCTTCAGAATAGGGTATTCTACGGAGGGGCACTTAGCGGCAGAGACACTAATGCAGTTAATAAAACGGTAAGTGGGTTACTAAAATTACTCTATCCATCTCTAGATGCAGAGATCCCTGATAAAGACATAGAGTGGGCAGTACAGATAGCTATGGATGCTAGAAGACGTGTGAAAGAGCAACAAAAAAAAATTGGCGTAGCAGAATTCAGGAACACACATTTTAGTTACATCATGGGAGTTGATGGTGTAGAAAATTTCGTCTCAATCCCTGAATCTGAAAACGATAATCGAATTGGAGGAGACCCATTACATCCGGGACAAGTTTGGACAATAAGCCCCGGAGGGATAGAGGAGCCTCCGGGTTTGTTTAGTATTGAAGTTAACGAAGGCCCGGGAACAGGAGTAAAAATTCTTAATAAACCAATTCCAGCGGCGTTTAGAGAGAGTGTCAACTTTGCTGAGCAATATCTATATTCAAACTCGCAGCAGCTTGTTGGAGATAAGAGTCCAAGAGATCATGAGTTTACTGTTCAGTTAAGACCTTTTGATGTATCCACATCTGGTGCAAAAGTGAGCATGGCGGCTCTAGTAGCTTTATGCACATCTTTAATTAAGAAAAATGTGAGGGGAGGTTTCATTATTGTGGGAGAAATTACCCTTGGTGGTTCCATTGAACTTATTCATAATCCAGTGACCATTGCTGAGATAGCAGTAGATAAAGGTGCATCCTCTTTACTCATGCCAATATCGTGCAGACGTAAACTTTTTGATCTACCAGATGAAACTGCGACTAAGATAGATATAAAATTCTATTCCGATGCACAAGACGCTTTAATGAAAGCAATAATAGGTTGAATTACCATCCTAAATTCTCGTGCGCGCGCGACGCTCATGTCGTGAGTAGTACTGTATTTGTGATCTGAAGTCTTAATTCACTGCGCAGCGCGCGCACCTCATATACATATTTACACCTCTGTGGTGGAAAGAGCCCATATCCGCTTCAGTGGAAGAGATGCCTGAATCTCCGAGTCAATACTTGGATATACTTCAAAGAGCTGTTCTAATACTTCTTGAGGACCCCAAAGTTTTACCTTGAAGGTATCATTTTTAGATTCTGATTCTATAGATTTTTTAAAGCCACCCCATGAGACAAGGAGGCCATGGGTAGCACCAAGAGAGGACATCTTACCTTTTAATTGGCTATATACATCTGTGCCAACAGTTGATTCAGAGGATTTAACCTGAACACAGATCCTAGGCTCAAGAAGACCAAGTGCTCCCTTAGAAGCTGTTATATCTACTCCGCCATCAGGTCCCGGAGGAGATAATTTTGTATTGAAACCTTGGGCTTTAAGAATTGAGGCAATGAGAGCGGCAAATTCGTGGCCCTTGAACTTCTTTGAGATGTAATCTATGATTTGATTTACAGACTCGTCCTCGATATCCCTAAGAACCCCCTTTTCTTCCTCTTCTCCCTCATCAATCCGAGCAATCTTCCCTTCAACCACTTCCAACACTCGTTTTTCGGCATTCCTCGCATGAGCTTCACAAAAAGTCATATACGCGCCAAATGAATAGAGAAGATCCTGATCGAAATTCGATCTAGGAATATCCTTTCTCTTCCACTCCACAGGCATGGTGTGTTTCATATCTGCGCCAAGGTCTTCCCTAAATACGTAATCCCCAACTATTTTACCGACAGCGATTTTCCGGGTGAGTTTCAAAGGAATAACTACAGTATCGCCAACTTTTGTCTTCTTTAAGAATGATAAAATCTGACCCACATGATTATTCATACGACCCGTAGACGCGTCAGGATAATACTTAGAGTATAGGGCCTTCAACTCACTACGAGATCGTATTTTAGAGAGATCGCCTAAATCTTCCCAACCGATACCCAGTACTGAGTTTTCGATTATACGCTCTTCTCTCTGTCCTCTGTTTCCAGTCTTACAAACCCACAGAGTCAACGATGCACCTCTTCTTACCTATACTTTTATTTTATATTACTTTATGTTTTGAATAATAAATAAGAGAATTTTGAAAAACCTAAATTCTCCACATGGTTCCCCTCAAATAAGCTGCATGCACAATAAATCGAGGTCTTTTTGAGTTTTTCTTAAGCGCGCATTATACTAAAAGAATTTTAAGTAGTAATAAATAAATATGGATAATTATGAAAACTGAGGAAATACTTACCCTTTTACGAGAAAAAATATATGAGTTAAAGAAAAAAAAGGAACTCAATTTCAAAGAGATCATTAAACATGAGACGAATTTCCGCGGAAAAAAAGGCGTCTTAGAGTATCCGGGTTGCTATGTAATCTATGAAAAAGAGAAGCCCATTTATGTAGGGTCAGCAGGAAAGGGTAAACATGTTCTAAAATATCGAATGGGTGACCTATTTTTCTATTCCCCTCAAGCAAGAGATTCGAAATTTAAACACACTCTAACCAATAAACTCCTCACACATAAGGAACACAAACGGTTTAGCAAAATTGATGAAGTACGAGATTTCTATCTAAATAGCTGTTCGGTAAAGGTAATTGAAACGGATACAGTAGAGCAAGCAAGATTGATCGAGTCTGCTTTGATTTTAAAGTTAAACCCTAAGTATAATGCATAATATTCAACATGCATTGCCTGAAG
>Ga0209636_10003748_pt1 | contig 15494 bp, 9 predicted proteins | sample DeeMarSWOR152_54_FD_187464 | JGI IMG/M metagenome (GOLD analysis project Ga0209636, IMG submission 187464) | Marine sediment microbial communities from White Oak River estuary, North Carolina - WOR-1-52-54 (SPAdes) (version 2) | ecosystem: Environmental > Aquatic > Marine > Intertidal zone >...
TAGAGCCCTGTTGATCTTTTCAGGAGTTCTTGTTTTCATCCCCTTAGTAAATCGTGGTATTCGAAAAGTTCTAAAAAAATCTGCGATCCCAGCTTTCAGCTTCCTCGCTGAGAAACGCAAATACTTAGGCTATTCAATTATTATCTTGTTGTTCATTCTATTCTTTTACCTTTTCAGGATCAGGACCCACTTTCTGGGAGACAGCGCACAGATCCTTTCTGACATCAATACTGGCACCCTTTCTGTGAAATGGACCCAACCTTTGACCATCCAAATTTATCTATCCGCATATGATTTCTTAAATGAATTTTCCCATTTTGATGGAGAGGTTGTTTACGCCTTGATCAGCTATTTGTGTGGGGCGATTTTTGTCTTCTTCGCCCTGCGCTTGGCCGACCTTTTGGGCAAGACCACTTCCACTAAATTATTTGTGTTTTTGACTCTTACCTTCATGGGTGGCACCCAGCTTTTTTTGGGGTATGCTGAACATTATCCCTTGTTTTATTGCGGCACCTTAATCTATCTTTTCTTTTCAATAAAATGCCTAAAGGGAGAAATCCAGCTTTTCTTGCCTATACTTTTCTTCCTCATACTTTTACCCATTCATCTCTTCTCCATATACCTTTTTCCCTCCGCGCTTTTTCTTTTCCTTTTTACCGGAGGAGAGGAAAAGGCCAAACCAATTCTTAGGATCAGGAGAATCTGGATCGTCTTGTCGGTCTTGATATTGTTTCTTGCTTGCTTGATCCTCTATTTTTGGAAATACGGTTGGTATAGTGTGAAGTATTTTATTCCGCTTTCTTCGGGAAACTATTATGCTCCCAATTACACTCTTTTTTCACTTACTCATCTTCTGGATTTGCTGAATCAGCAGCTCCTGGTGTCCCCGATTGGATTTTTGCTGTTTTTGGTATTTCTGATACTAAGACCTATCGGAGCGAAGCGTAGATCCCGCCACTTAGGCGGGGAAGGGCTGAACCTAAAAGATAAAACATTTCAATTTTTGTTAACGGTTGCAATAGCTCAGCTATGCTTTAATTTTATTCTGGATCCCGGATTGGGGGCAGCCAGAGATTGGGATCTTTTTGCAAGCGTAGGAATAGGTTACACCGTCTTGGCCTTATGGATTTTTGGTAAGATGGTTCCCAATCCGAAAACCGGCTATTTGAAATTGGGTTTGATTACTGTTGTTTTTATCTCCATCTTGCCCTGGATAGGCATTAACGCCAGTGCGGACCTCTCTGTAAAAAGGTTCAGAAATCTTCTGGACCTGGATCCAAAAAGAAGCCTGAATGGGCATTATGTATTGGCGGACTATTTTGAAACTTTGGGAAAACCCGAAGAGGTGAAACGGGAAGAGAGAATACAGACGGAGAAATTTCCTGAAGCCAGTTTGGTTAACGGAGGATTAAGGTTATTGGAAAAAGGTGAATTGAATAACGCCTACTTGAAATTTATCCGAGCCCTCCAGATTGCCCCGAACTTTCCTGAAGTGCATTGGGCTTTGGGAGAATACTATTATAAGAGAGATAATTTAGAAAAGGCAGAAGGTGAACTGTTAAAAGCCATAGATTTAAGGGCTGACCACGCAACGGCTTATGCACTTTTAGGAATAATCTATAGTTTGAAAAAAGACCTGAAAAGGGCTCGGAAGATGTTGGAAAGAGCCTTAGTTCTAGGAGCTAGGGATGAGGAGATATACCATAATCTTGGAAACGTTTATTGGTCCTCCCAGAATTTCAATAAAGCCATCCATGCCTATCAAAAAGCCATTCAGATAGACGATGAATTTGCTGAACCTCATTTCGGTTTGTCTTTAGCTCTCTTCCAGCAGGGCAAATTACAGAAGTCTTTAGAGGAAGTCAACCGAGCTCTCAAGATAAAGCCCGACTTTGCACCCGCATATTATCAATTGGCGATGATTTATAAGTCACAAGGGAAGAAAGACCAGTCTATCTCTGCTTTTAAGAAATATCTGGAACTTGAGCCAAATGGCTCCGCTGGCAAAAAGGTTAGAGAATTGATCGAAGAGCTGGAAAAGGAATGAATCATAAGGTCCCAGGTGGCGCAAGTTAGAAGGTCAAATTTTTTGGTGAAGTGGCAAAATTTTGCTTGCTTTTCTGAGAGAAAGTCGTATATTTATAAGGGTTGATAGCGGTCAAACAATGACAATGGAGAAAAAGAGAGTAGACTCTCTTATTAGTCAAAAGGAGGTGGTTGAAGATCTTTTTGAGGCTTTGGGTCCTGATCTAAAGAAAAACAAGAAATTAGCTCCTTATACAACTTTTGGGATAGGTGGAGAAGCTGATCTCTTTTATGTACCAAAAAGACCTGAGGATCTGATCAGGGCGATCCAGCTGGCCAAGGAGGCAAGAATTCCGTTTTTTGTCTTGGGATGCGGAAGCAATATTTTGGTGAGTGATTTGGGATTCAGAGGGTTGGTGATAAAAAATCGGTGCGACAGGATATGGGTAAGTGATGAGAGGATTACTTGTCAGTCAGGGGCCAGATTGGATGATTTAGTCAGGTTGAGCTGTGAAAATTCGCTTTCTGGGATGGAGTTCGCAGCAGGGATTCCGGGAACCATCGGAGGGGCAGTTTGTGGAAATGCTGGAGCTTTTGGAAAAACGGTGGGCGATCTTTTGACCGAGGCAGTTATTCTAAACTCACAAGGAAGAATAGAGAAGATACAAAACGAGTATTTTGAGTTCGGATACAGAGAAAGCAAACTAAGAAAGAACAGGGATACATTGATCTCTGCAACCTTTGAATTGAAGAAGGGAAAAAAGGAAGGGATAAAAAAGGAGGTTCAAAAGAATTTAGAGACGAGAAGAAGGAGGCTTCCCCAAAAAGAGAAATCGGCTGGATGTTTTTTTAAAAATGTGGTTGATGACGGGAAAAAAATCTCAGCAGGATTTTTGTTGGAACAGGTGGGGGCAAAAGAGATGCGGCAAGGGGAAGCGGCTGTCTTCCAAGGACATGCCAATATTTTGATAAACTTAGGAAAGGCGACCTCGAAAGATATAAGGAGGTTGGCCAATTCTTTGAAAAGAAAAGTAAAGGAGGAATTTGACATAGATTTGGAAGAGGAAGTGGTATATTTATTTTAAGATTTCAGCCGAATATTAAGAAAGGAGGTTTTATCGAGAATATTTAAGGATTTTTATTGATTTGAACTTGCAAAAGGAGTTTTTTCCTGATGCATTGTTTCAGACAGGATCATAAGACCGCCAAGTGCAATTTCTCTGTCTTGGGATTGGCGGTTTTGTTTTTGTCCATATGGAGCTTTTGGGTTGAGGCCGGAGCCGTTGGTCTCAAAATTGAGCTTAGAGAGAAAAACCGCGAGCTGGTCTCATTTGGACAACCCGAAGGCGAAATTGGACTCTCCCTCTCCCAAGACTCCCTTCCTTTGTTGAAAAACAAATTAAAACTGACCCGAAAGATATCCATAGATTACGATCAAGGATTGGTGAATGTAAGCGAGGCTTTGGGGGATTATCAGATAAGCAAACCTCTCTTTCTGACCTTTTCCAATTATACTTATGCCGAAAATCGGCTTAAGGCTGAGGAGAGCTGGCGGAAAAACTTGAACGCTTATTTTTCGGGAGGAACGGCGAAATCGAAGGGTCTTTTTGAATGGGAAATTCCAGTTAAATTCCCTAAGGTGGTTTCGAAACTCATTGGAGAGGGCGGAACAGGATTGAAGGTCTCAGGATACAGAAAGATTAGCTTTTCGGGGAGAAGCACCTGGGAGGAAGGAGTGGTGAACACTGCCACCTCCCGGCAATCCAAATTTCCTTCACTGAATATGGAGCAGGAATCTAAATTCACCATCACCGGCACCATAGGAAGTAAGATCTCGGTTAAGGTTGATCAAGACTCCAGAAGGCATACGGATCTGGAAAACACACTTCAGCTGAGGTATACTGGGGAAGAGGATGAGATCATCAAAACCATAGAGGCGGGGAACACGAATTTATCCGTGCGAAGTGGTTTGATTGGTTATGGTGAGAGAGTTCAAGGGCTTTTTGGAATCAAAACCACCGCTAAAATCGGGGGTTGGGACCTGACCATGATCACCAGCCAGGAAAAAGGTTCCACCCAAAGAGCTGAGTTTAAAGCCGGAGCGGAAACACAGAAATACCCAATACGAGATTACGGCTATCTTAAGAGGACTTTCTACCATCTGGGACAAGACCAATTAATGAATTTTGGCGGACATACCCATCCATTCATCTATGAAAATGACTTTTCCCCGGGGGATTCTATCATTGAAATAAAGTTGTTTAAAAGCAATGAGTCCATAAACAGAGATAATGCCCAGAACCTTTCTCCCCACGGGATAGCCTATGTTGATCCCAAAACGGAGGATGCGCCCATCTTCTATGAAGATACCATGATCTCATACAATGAAGAGCCCCTCCACAGAAGATTTGAGGAAATCGACCCTGATGGCTATTTTGTGAACACAACTCAACACTGGATTCAACTTTACCAAAGCTTGGGGAAGGAGGATATCTTGGCCGCATATTATGTTGTTCTTCATTCAAATGGGAGAGAGGACACGGTTGGATATATTAAGGATTCCTGTACCACTTCTAAAGATGACACCTGTATGTGGCTTAAGCTGATCAAACCGGACAAGCCAGATCCTAATGATTTCACCTGGGAATATGAGTGGAAAAACGTTTATAGATTGACGCGGGGTATGAGTGCAAATATTGATAAGGAGGGATTCGAGTTAGATATATATAAAGGTCCTTTAAACGACGAGAAACCCCAGGAAGACAAAAATACCCAAGACAGCACCTTGTACTTACAGATATTCGGCTTGGATCAGCTGGATCTGAGTGGGAACCTTCAGCCGGATGGACTGGTGGATTACAGGCAGATAGATTTCGTTTTGGGTTATCTGATCTTCCCCCAAAGGTATCCATTTTCTTTCTCTCCTCCTCCCCCCAATGGAAGCTACACTGGAAAATCCGCTGATACCCTCAACGAAAAAGTCAGTTCGATCTACAGCTCTGATAATATTAAGGTGCTTCAAGAGCACAGCGAATATTACCTATACGTTGAATTAGCTAACCGGGGGTACCAATATCGTTTAGGTCGCGCTCCCATAATGGAGGAATCCGAGGTCGTTACCCTGAATGGCAGACGATTAACTAAGGGTCAGGATTATGACATAGTTTATGAGACCGGGGAGATCACCTTCCTTACTCCTGAGGCTTTAAGCCCCACAGCAAACCTGACGGTAGATTATGAATATACCCCTCTGCTTATGATTGAAAAGAAAAGCATGTTCGGCATCCAGGGAGAGTACAGTCTGGGTAACCTCAAATTGGGAGCTGTAGGAATATACAAAAGCGAAAAAACCGCAGAGGAAAGACCTCGAGTAGGACAGGAGCCGGTCAGAAATTTCGTCTGGGGCAGCGATCTTTCCTTTTCCTCCAATTCCGCCCCCTTTATCACCAAAATGATGAACGCCCTTCCTCTGGTAAAGACCGATGCGCCCTCTACATTTAGCATCAAAGGACAAATAGCCCAGAGCATTCCCAATCCCAACACCAAAAACAACGCTTTCATAGACGATTTTGAAGGAGCTTTGGAATATACCGATTTGACCATCCGCAGAGGGGTATGGACTTTGTCCAGCCCGCCCAAGGACAGAGAGCATGATGCCAGATGCAAGTTGTGGTGGTATAACCCATATAATCGAGTTCTGATAACTGACATCTGGCCCAACAAGGAAGTGGAGAGAACTGAGGACAAAACCAATGTCTTAACCCTAAAGCTCTTTCCCGATGACCCCCATCGGCCATCCAATACCATCTTTGATTCTACACCGCTGGGTTCGCGGTGGAATGGAATAATGAGGGCGCTTTTTGCGGGAGCCTACGATCAAACCAGAACCAAATTCTTGGAGATCTGGCTTAGAGGAGAAAAAGGTGTGTTGAATATAGACCTAGGGGAGATCGGCGAAGACATAGATGCGGACGGGAACCTGGATACAGAGGATAGAGAAAGGAACGGACAAAGAGATGGACTTTTGGACGATGATGAGGATACCGGATTGGATGCAATGACCGATGGACAAGAGCAAGATTTTTATGAAACCTCCCTTTCTGATCCATCAGGAGATAACTGGAGTTACGAGCACAAGGAGGGGGTTGATGAGGAGGAGGAGTATAAGCGAATCAACGGCACCCAGGGCAACCGGAACGATCCAGATCGAGGAAGACGTCCGGATACTGAAGACATAAATTCCAACAGCGTCTTGGATGTTACAAACAATTACTATCGTTACTCCATTGATCTGAGTGATCCCTTAAATGAGTTCTTGGCAGATCCTGAGGATTATGAAGGCTGGAGACTTTACCGCATTCCCTTGAAGGAGCCTGGAAATTATGATGCGGTAGGAAACCCGGATTGGAACGACATCCGGTTTGCCAGAGTGTGGCTTTCTTCTTCCCAACCAACCACAGCAACAGTACAGATCGCCTCCATTCAATTGGTGGGAAACAGATGGCAGAATTTAGGTATTTCCAATACCAGCTCCCGTCAGAGAGCTTTGCCCATAGAGGAACCCCCACCAGAGGAAGGTGAGTTCAACGTATTTGTGATAAACACTCATGAAAACTTAGAGTATGTGCCTCCTCCGGGAGTGGCAGGAGTTTTGGACAGACAAACCCGGGTAAGGGAAAAGGAACAATCTCTGGCTTTAAAGTATACAAATCTGAAACCCCTGCATCAAGGTTCGGCTTATCGTTTTCTATATAATCCGGAGGATTACACTAATTATCGATATATGAAGATGTTTGTGCACGGTCCGGAAGACACAACCAACATGGCCAATGTGGAATTTTTCTTAAGGTTAGGCTCGGACTCCACAAACTTCTATGAGTTTCATGCCCAGGTGCTCCCCGATTGGGAAGGAAATGAGGTGGTAATAGATTTTGAGAAGATTACCGCCCTGAAAGTTTATGCCTCAAACAGTCAGTCCTCGGGTTCCCCCACATCCATAGATACCACCGATGGACACTATCGAGTTAAAGGCAATCCCACCCTTTCCCGAGTAAGGTGGTTTTCCATGGGGGTGATAAATAAGGATTCAGAGCCTGTCAGCGGAGAGGTTTGGGTGGATGAGTTGAGGGTGGTGGATATAAGAAAAGAGAAGGGATTGGCCGGTGATTTTTCCATCACCGCTAAGCTGGCAGATCTATGTAATCTGAACTTAAGTTTCGGAAAACAGGACAGCGAGTATCGCAATCTCGGGGCGAAAAAGGAGGGTTACAATTCCTCCACGAATTACCAACTCAACATCAGCGGTTTCCAGCTCCATAGGTTTTTGCCTTACTCTTTCGGATACTCCCTGCCCCTTTCATTCACATATACTCGACGTCTGACCTTGCCCAAGTGGAAGACCGGCTCCGACATAGTTCTTCCCCAAGAGCTTAGAGAAAAAGAGAAAACTGAGAACATAAGCAAAGGCATTAATTTCAGCCCATCTTTCACCAGCCCCACCAAGAATTGGCTGTTGGGTCTGACTCTAAAAAGAATCACCACAGGTTTTTCCTATAAAACCTCCTCAAATACAAATCCCCTAAGACCGGTAAACAAAAGCAATAGCTACAGCATAACGGGCGGCTATAATCTTTCAGGTATAAAAGAGCTTTCCTTTGCACCTTTGGGATGGGCCAAAAGTTCCCTTCTCCCCGGATCTCTCACCCAGACTGAGTTTTCCTTACTGCCTACCAGCCTCAACTTTAGCGGCTCGATGGTCAGAACCAAGACTCATTCAGTGGACAAAGTGGGAAATGTAAGCCAAACTTCAGTTCGGGATTTCAATGGCAGCATGAGCGCTCAGGCCAGTCCGATAAAGGGCATACCCGTTAGCTACACCATGCGGACCAAGCGGGATATAACAGACCCAAAAACCGTAAAATTTTCCTTTAATCCCAAAAAGGCTAAATTGGGAATAGAAAGGAATTTTTCTGAAACCTTTAAGATAACTTACAATCCTCGCTGGTTTGGTTTTTTGGATACTCGATTCTCCTTCGATTCCAGGTATGATGAGAATTCTGACTTCAGGGAACAACGTAATCAGGGGGGAACAAGAAGCATCACCAATACCAACACCAAGCAAGCGAATTTGACCTTAAACTGGCAGAGGTTATTCGGAAGTGGAGGGGAAAAAGGAGAAAAGAGGGGAATTAGCCTGAATCCGTTTAGACTTTTGGCCAATTTGACCAAAAGGATAGACCCGGTGACGGGTTCATATCGCAGGAACGAGAACTTCACCAGAAGTGGACTTCTTGCTCGACCGCACCTGGCCTATCGTCTGGGCTTCACAGAGGATCCTAAAGTGGAGAGAAAAGGGACGCTTCAATCCACCGATAGAATCACTATGCAGGATGCCTACACTGCCAAAAGCGGAATAAGAATGTTGGGAACCAAGGTCAATTTCAGCTATTCAAAGAACATCGGACGAACCAAAATCTCCACCGGCGATACCAAAAATACCAGCACCGTATTTCCCGATTTTGACTTCGGCTGGAGCAATCTGGGGAAAATCTGGCTGCTAAAGAAGCTTGTTCACAACTTATCTTATAGGTTCGATTATAACAAAAAGGAGGACATAAGCGAAAAGGAGAAAACCGGCCAGCTTCTCAGTCAAAAAACCTCAGAGAGATTCTCCCATAAGATCACTCTTTCTCGCAATTGGAAAAGCGGAGTCCAAACAGGTGTAAACATAAGCAAAGATTATGGAACCGACCAGACCCTGCAGGGCGTTGGACGTAACCGGAACGCCACCAAGAATTATAAGAATTCTGTTTCTCTAACTAACAAATACTCTTTCAGTGCTCCTCATGGGATCAAAATTCCACTCCTAAGAAAGATAAAATTCAAAAGCACACTCAGTCTATCTCTCAATGTTGCCTTGAGCAACAACAAACAAAAAAGAGCAGTTGGGGGACAGGAGTACGTCACCATGCAGGATCGCAGCCAGCTCTCCATAATGGCCACCTCCGGTTATAGTTTCTCCCAGCAGGTGAAGGGAGGATTTAACGCCAAATGGCTTGATTCAAATGACAAAAAACTCAAAAGGAAGGTGCATACCAGAGAATTGGGAATCTGGCTGACGCTTTCATTCTAAAATCTTTTCCAGTCAATGCAATTGGACTGGAATTCCATTTATCTGAAAAATTTGTTAAAACTTGAAGTCTGTTTGAAACCTCAGTTGATTCCCGGGTTTTGAAATAGCAGAGTTCCACACTCTGGTCAAAAATCAAAAAATTCTACAGTACTGATGTTAAACGGTCTAAACTCCAAGAGCATAAAACGGGGGCTTTTTCTCCTTGTGGGCTTACTTCATAGCTGTACCTCCAACTCCCCACCCCAGTTCGATGGGCAAGTAGCTTTCAGTTATTTAATGGACCAATGCCAGCTGGGTCCCAGAAATCCAGGATCTGAGGGACACGAAAGATGCAAAAAATATTTGCTTGACAAGCTTAGGCGATGTACTAATTTAGTTAAAACGCAGGAGTTTGTTTATCAGGACACAAGCCAAAAAATAATGTTCGGGTTGACAAATATCATAGCTTCTTTTTATCCGGAGGAAAAACAAAGATTGCTTCTTTGTGCCCATTGGGATACCCGTCCTTTTGCCGACAGGGATCCGGATTCTTCTTTAAGGGAAAAGCCGATTTTGGGTGCCAATGATGGCGCCTCGGGGGTGGCAGTCCTTCTGGAGATGGCAAGAGTCATCTCCCTAAAAAAACCCAAATGGGGGGTGGATATAATTCTGTTCGACGGAGAGGATTATGGTCCAGAGGATGAGCTGGGAAAATTCTGTCTGGGTTCTAAATATTTTGCCAAAAACAAAGGAGAGTATAAACCGAAGTTCGGAATCCTTTTGGACATGATCGGAGACGAAGACCTAAATATCTACAAAGAGGGATATTCGGCCAGATATGCTGAGGAGGTGGTCGATTTAGTTTGGGAAACAGCCGGGAAACTTGGACTCGATTGTTTTCATGATTCCACCAAGTATTTTATGTATGACGATCATTTTCCCCTTCTGGAAGCAGGCATTTCTTGCATCGACTTAATCGACTTCGATTATCCTTTTTGGCACACTACTCAGGATACCCCAGATAAATGTAGTGCGGAAAGCTTACAAAAGATCGGAGAAATCCTCATAGAAATTCTTTATCATTAGGTCCATTTTTTTGAATTGAATTTTTTCCATGCACTTTTTCAACTTTACGCCTCAAGAGATAAGGGCTTTGCTCTTTCTTTTAATCGCCCTGCTTATAGGAAGCGGAATAACCATCTACAAAAAAAAGCATCCCCGCTTTGCACCGGAGCTGATCTCAGAGGAGCATCCACCCAACTCTTCAGAAAATCAAAACCAATTTGATGAGGCTACAAATGATGTCGAATTACACGTGGTGGATACTTCGCAAGAAATCTCGGAGAGCCTCACAAGCTCCGCTGTTTCGAATCAAATGGCTGAAAATCGATCTCAGGACCCGGAACTCAAGATTTCATCCAATGACCAAAGTTTTTTAAAGGAAAGAATCGACCTCAATTCAGCCTCCGCTTCCGAACTGGAGCTTTTGCCGCAGATCGGACCAATTCTGAGTCAAAGAATTATCAATTACAGGAAAACAAAAGGCAAGTTCCAAAAGATCGAAGATTTGGTGAAGATTCCTGGCATCGGTCCAAAGACTTTTGAAAAGATCAAAGACTTCATAACCGTCAAATGAATCTGTTTCCATCGAGGAGATTTTCTTGCGGATAATCTCTGGTAAACATAAGGGGCGTATTTTAAGTTCTGTCAAGAAAGCCAAGATCAGGCCGAGCTCCGACAAGGTGAAGGGATCGATCTTTAACGTGTTGAAGGATGAGGTCGTGGGAAAGAAGGTTTTGGATCTATTTGCTGGTTCCGGTAATTTGGGCATTGAGGCTTTGTCTCGAGGAGCGGAATTTGTCACCTTCGTGGATTCATCTTTTCAGAGCATTAAAATCGTTAAAAAGAATTTAGAGAGTTTGAGTCTGCAAAAAAAGGCGAGGACCGTGGGCAAAGATTGTTTAAAGGTTTTGCCAAAGCTACAAGAAAAATTCGGGATCGTCTTTGCTGATCCTCCCTATCTTTCCGGCTTCGCCCAGAAGGTGATAGACTCGGTGGCCAGATATGATCTTTTGGAGAAAGAGGGAATTTTGGTTTTGGAGCATCACAAAAAAGAGACTTTCGAATATCCTGAAGAGAAGTTACTTCACGTGAAGGCAAAAACATTTGGGGACACCATGGTTTCATTCTTTCTGAAACAGGATTGAATCCTTATCCCAGCACCCCCTCTCCCTAAAATGGAGAGGGGAGATAGGGAGAGGTAAAAAAACAAAATCTTTCTCCAATGCAGAAAGCAGGTTAAATTAGCTCACAGTCTTTTAAACTTAAGGAGATCCTATGAAAGTTGCTATATATCCGGGAAGCTTTGATCCCATCACTAACGGGCATCTGGATTTGATAAAAAGGGGGCTTCAGCTCTTCGATCAGCTGGTGGTAGCCATTGCGGACAATCCAGACAAGGAACCACTTTTTTCCACTGAGGAGAGATTGTACATGGTCAAGAGCGCGGTCAAGGGTTTAAAACGAGTGAAGGTGGTTCTGTTTGTCGGACTCTTGGCAGATATGGCCAAGAGGCTCAAAGCCTCTGCCATCATCAGAGGAGTGCGGGCAGTATCGGATTTCGAATTTGAGTTTCAGTTGGCGTCGATGAACAGGAAATTAGCTCCAAAAACGGAGACCGTGTTCTTGATACCCTCAGAGAAATACACCTATTTGAGCTCCAACTTGATAAAGGACGTTGCCCGCTTCAACGGAAATATAAATTGCTTCGTGCCCCAAATCGTGGAAAAGAAGCTCAAAAAGAAGTTCGGTTTTTCCAAGTAAGTCTTATTTTTTTGGAATCGTAGTTGCCCAATTCATTGGGCAAAAGGTCCGAATCTCGGATCCATAGGACCCGACAAATCAGGCAACTGCAATACTTACACTCCATTTTGCAGGTTAAACACAACTTTTGAGGAGTATTTTATGGTTAGTGATTTTAAGGTCGTTTTTGAAAGATTTATTCTGCTCCGAAGTCCCTTTTCTTCTCCAAATCTTGGTCTTACCTCTCAGGATTCATATCCCTGATCTCTGATCCCTACTCTCCAAGTCCCTTCTGCAAAGCCTCAACCGCCTTTTGCCCCTCTTTTTCCCGAATCACGCAGGCGATAGAGGTGGTAGAACTGGAGATGGCTTCCACATTCACATCTGCCTGGGAGAGGAGAGAAAACACCTTAGCAGCTATCCCAGGAGTTCTGGATAACTTGGGATGGCTTACCGTGACTATGGCTATGTCCTGATCGACAGTCAAGTCCCTTGCGTCCAACTCCTCTTTCATTTTTTGCAGTTTGAGAATGGCCGGATTTAAGTGATCTTTTCCCACCACCAAAGTGACATCTGCCCTACCTTTTGGCGCAGGCGCCGAGGAGACAAGCTCGACATTGATGTCATAAGACCATAAGGCACCAAATATCTGCGCGCCAATTCCTGGTCGGTCGGGCGCGGAGTTCAAAATGACTTTGGCCACATCGGTTCGACTGGTAACATCAAATTCTGGCATGGAAGCATCTCCTTGGTCTTAAGTATTGAATTGCATTTTTCACTACCTTCTCAAAAGCAAATAACGCAATTTTCCCATAAAGTCAATTATTTTTTACTTGATCTCTAAAAAACAGCTGGAGAGGACCCTCCGGTCGTTCACCCGTTTACTTCATCCTCCCTTGCACTGAATGTACTTGGCACGAGGTTACACACAGTAGCGAAAGAAGATTTCAGAGTCGGAAAAAGGAGCATTTGGAGTGTTAACCTATAGGTGAAGTATTTAAAAGTGAGCCATCTTTTCCCGCAAAGCGCAATCCAGCATGGTAGGTTCAAGGTCAAGATAAATCTTGACAGTTCAGCTACACGTGTCCCAATTTGTTATAAGATACCCAGAACTTTCAAAAATAAAAGTTGACAAGTTGAAGGAAATCTGTAAATTGTTTTGTTCGGTAAAAACAACCTTCAGGAGGAAGATGGGAAAATAAAATGAAGGTGATAATCCCGGTAGCCGGAATAGGAACGAGATTGAGACCGCATACCCATACCGCTCCCAAAGGACTTCTCCACGTGGCGGGAAAGCCCATTCTGGGACATATTCTGGATGCTTTGAAACAGGTAAAAATCGATGAGATGATATTCATCGTCGGTTTTATGGGAGAGCAGATCGTAGAATTTGTGAACAAAAACTACAAGTTCAAATCGAGGTTTATCTACCAGAAGGAGCTTAAAGGTTTAGGATATGCCATCTGGTTAGCCAGCTCGGAAATTGAGAATAACGAGCCGGTGTTGATCGTTTTGGGTGATACCATATTTGAGGCTGATCTTTCACCAGTTCTCAAAGGCAAATTCGATGCTTTGGGGACCAAAAGAGTAGAGGATCCCCGTCGATTCGGCATGGTGAAGATGGAAAAGGGATTTGCTCGAAAATTGGTGGAGAAGCCGGATAAGCCCACCAGCAACCTGGCGGTGGTTGGTGTCTATTACATAACAAGTACCGAAGCGTTCAAAGAATCATTGGGGGAAATCATCAAAAAGCGAATAATGACCAAAAACGAATATCAGTTGACTGATGCTTTGCAGCTGATGATTGATAAAGGAGTCAAATTTAGGACCTTTGAAATCACAGGCTGGTATGATTGCGGAAAGGTTGAGACCTTGCTTCAGACCAATCGGCATCTTTTATCCAAGATAAGATCCATCAGGAAACTCAAAGGTTCCGTTATCATTCCTCCGGTTTTTGTATCCAAAACGGCACTGGTGAAGAGTTCGATTTTGGGTCCTCATGTGTCAGTTGCCCACAAAGCGGTGATACAAGACTCCATCATTAGAGATTCCATTATCAGCGAGCGAGCGGTAGTAAATAATTCTCGTCTCGAATCCTCCTTGATAGGAAATAACGCTGAGGTAAATGGGGTCTTCCATCAGCTCAACGTAGGAGATTCCTCTGAAGTTGGATATTCTGGATTTTGAATTTTGAGCTTTAAAACCTGAATTGAGAACAATAAAAAGACTTTCAGCTAAGGTTTACGGTTCGTTATAACCTTCAAAATTGACATCCGGGACTGTAACTTCCAATTAAGGAGAAAGAGATGGTATCTGGTAAGAATTTCTTTTTCACCTCAGAATCTGTGGCCGAGGGACATCCAGATAAGCTATGTGATCTAATTTCAGACGCAGTATTAGATGAGGTCATAAGGCAAGATCCAAAAGGAAGGGTGGCCTGCGAAACCTTCATTACCGTGGGTTTGGTAATAGTGGGGGGCGAGATAACTACCAAAGGCTACGTAGATCTCCCCATATTGGTTCGCAATCTTGTAAAAAAGATCGGTTATACCGATGCCAAATACGGTTTTAACCATTCGGCCTGTGCTATTTTGAATGCCATCGGCTCCCAGTCGCCGGACATCGCGCAAGGGGTGGATGTTGGAGGGGCTGGGGATCAGGGTTTGATGATTGGATATGCCTGTAAGGAAACCCCCGAACTTATGCCCATGCCAATTATGTTGGCACACAAACTCTGTAGGCGGTTGGCTGAGGTGAGGAAAAAGAAAATCCTGCCCTATCTGGGACCGGATGGAAAATCTCAGGTCACGGTTGAATATGTTAATGGAATGCCTCTTCGGGTGGATAAGGTAGTCTTAGCCTGTCAGCATACAGAGGAAATATTAGACCAAACCGGGAAATCTATCACCCAGAAGGCAAGAGAGGAAATAATCGAAAATGTGGTGAAGCCAGTTATAGAGTCAAAACTTCTGGACGAAAAGACCAAATATTTTGTCAATGCCACCGGCAAGTTCGTCATCGGCGGACCCCGGTCGGACACGGGAATGACCGGCAGAAAAATAATAGTCGACACTTACGGTGGAAGGATCCCTCACGGGGGTGGAGCCTTCTCCGGAAAGGATCCCACCAAGGTGGACCGATCTGCCTCCTATATGGCGCGCTACATTTCCAAAAACATGGTAGCCGCAGAGTTGGCGGAGAAATTCATGATTCAATTAGCTTACGTGATCGGGGAAGCTGATCCAGTTTCCATCATGGTAAATACCTTCAGAACCGGAAAGATTCCAGACCAGAAATTTTTGGAGTTGATCAAAAAACACTTTCAGCTCACTCCTGGGGGAATTATCGAAATGCTAAACTTGCAAAGACCTATCTATGAAGAGACGGCAGTTTATGGTCACTTCGGTAGAAATGAGCCGAATTTCACCTGGGAGAAAACAGATAAGGCAGAAGATTTGAAAAAAGATGCGTGAAAAGAATCCGGAGTGCAAACATTTATGTTTGCTTGACCTCTATACTCACTATTAAAGCTAAAGCTTTACACTCCACTAAGGCA